>Ga0268266_10000098_pt1 | contig 182784 bp, 134 predicted proteins | sample KBSS13metaG_FD_190356 | JGI IMG/M metagenome (GOLD analysis project Ga0268266, IMG submission 190356) | Switchgrass rhizosphere microbial communities from Kellogg Biological Station, Michigan, USA - KBS S1-3 metaG (SPAdes) (version 2) | ecosystem: Host-associated > Plants > Roots >...
AAATTTAACACTTAAAGAGCGATAACTGTATTGCCCTGTTAAATACGCTGCAACTATCGCAGCCTTGTCTCGTTCTATTCCCATTTGTTGTTGACTTTTTTGTGTCAACCTATTTCAGGACAAGACAACGTTGTGAACGTGAACACCTGATCATAATGAGATCAAGTGGCTTACCTCATTAAAGGCGATTACAAAGAGATACTGTAGTATCAACACACCATCCATATAAAAAAAGTAATAATACTCATTCTTTTCCCATTTGGATTTAAAGATGAGCCAGCCGGTAAGTGCAACGCTCAGTGTCAGGGCCCAGAAATCGGTGGTGAAGCCCATGTCGCGGAATAAGAATAACAGCACCACATAGCCTATCAGCAATATCTGGCAAAACAAGTAGGCGTTTTTTTCACCCCAGGCTACAGGTATTGTTTTTAGCCCCGATTGCTTATCCTGGAACAGGTCGCGGATATCAAAAGGAATGGCCAAAGCGGCAATAAACAGGAAACGTTTAGCGATAAGGATAGTGGTATCCCGCATAGAAATGGTAGTCAGCTGTGCTGCCTGTGCCTCCAGTATCGGCAGCAGTACGCAACTCATGGTCCACACCAAAGTGATCATGATCAACTTCAGCCCGGGAATATTGCGCAGACTGAATTTTTGCTCCCCAATTGAAAACAAGGGCAAGCCGTAAGCAAACGAAAGGGCTGCCAGAAAGATCAGCAATATTTTTGAGGCGGTGCCTATCAGGAAAAAAAGTGGCACCAATGATAGCATCGACACGATAGTAAGTGTAACCATCAGTCGGTAATGCGCAAAAAACCAGCGTATCCGTCTATAGGGGGATTGCTCGGGGTTTTTAGGCTTACTAATGAGTATACAGAAATTATAAATACCCAGTGTGGAGGTAAATAACAGACCCAGAACAGGATAAACAGGTTTTGAACCGATTAGATAAAAAGTGAGCAGACCCTGCGCTACGGCACATAATGACATGAAGACGTTGCTGAAGAGCACGAAATCAATAACGGGCTGCAATAGTTTTTTCATCGGCAAATGAAAAAGTCCGCTGCTATTATGCCTTGTTTGATAATGAAGGGTCAGCGGCGGCTTTCAGTTCAAATATCGTAATCTCCGGCAACATTCCAAGCCTTCCGGGATAACCTAAAAATCCGTAGCCCACATTTACATATAATTGTTGTTTGCCTTCGCGGTAAAGTCCAGCCCATTCCTTATAAATATACTGGATAGGGCTCCACTGAAAATGCTTGGTCTGGACGCCAAATTGCATGCCGTGTGTGTGACCAGCGAACATCACATCGATATCGGGATAGTCCAACACCTGTGCCCGCCAGTGGGATGGGTCGTGCGAGAGCAGCAATTTTACAGGCAGGTCTTGAGTGTCTTTTGTAGCCAGGTCGAGCCTCCCGCGTTTTGGGAAACGGCTTAATGAACCCCAGTTCTCTACCCCCAAAATACCGATCTCTTCACCGTTTACCTTCAGTTTGCGATTTTCGTTCATCAACAAGTCCCAACCCATGTTTTTGTGAGTATCCAGTATGTCCTGGAAGTTTTTTTGCCAGGCTTGTTCAGATGGCCAACTGCCATAGTCGCCATAATCATGGTTGCCCAATGTTGAATAAACACCCAGGGGCGCTTTTACTTTACTGAAAATATCCTGGTAACCCTCCATTTCATTGGTTCGGGTGTTTACCAGGTCGCCGGTAAAGAAAATAAAATCCGGTTTCTCCTTCATCAGCATTTCCACACCACCCATCACCGCTTTTTTATTGTAAAAGCTACCGGAGTGGATATCGGATATCTGACCCAGTTTTATTCCGTCAAATGCTTTGGGAAGATTAGGCAAATACAGTATACGGTGCTTTACCTGGTAATCATATACGCCATTGATGGTTCCATAGATAATACCGCCCAACGGAATAGAACCCGCCAGCAAACCTGCTTTCATCAAAAACTCAGACCGGGGAATATCATTTGGTCCCGGCTGACGTGCCGGTTTCTCTTCTTTTTTACTTTTCTTTTTATACCAGATAACCAGCCTTCGGATATCATCAGCCAATATAAATGGCAAAAACATCACTTTGCCGATAGCCATCAGGAAAAAGCCGAACAGGAATACAGAACGTACGCCAAGACCCATATGCCTGAAAATGCCTAAAAATACCCCGGCGATAAGTCCAGCCGAGATCAACCAGTAAAGCTGGGTAAAAGTGCGCGACTGGGCGAACTTCCACTTTTTTAGTCCGGCGCGAACGCCGCCAATAAGATAAAAATCGGCCAGTAAAAAGCCGAAGCAGATAAGAAGTATAGAAGGGGCTTGTTGCTCCATTTAGTCAGAAATAATTAATAACGGTCATCATCTAAATCCAGGTCGTCTTCATCAGGTTCGAGGTTGAACAGGCTGTTAAACATATCTGAAAATGCAAAGCCATTATCAAGAAAGCCTTTGTTGAGCTGAGAAAACTCTGCAAGGCCATGTAGTACGAATTCCATGAGCAATAGTTGCTGATTTTCGCTCAGTTTTGGGTGGATTTTCTTCACTAAATCCTTCAACCCTGCAACTGCATTAAGCGATTTTTTATATTCAGCCAACGGTAGGTCATCATTCAGCATGATGGTATTGCTATCGCTGAACCAGTTGATGATTTCTGCATATGGGTTCGGTGCTTTTGATTTCTTCACCTTTTCCGGATCAGGGAAAAACTGAAGTAATAGCGTTTTAATTGCCTTACCGATTATCATGTTGGCTACCTTGGCCGGACCTTCCTGCTCACCTTCGTAAACCAATTCTATTTTACCGGTGATAGCTGGGATCACACCTAAAAAGTCAGTAATACGAACAGCGGTAGACGACTCACCATTGATGATCATACGTCTCTCCGCATTGCTCACCAAATTCTCAAAAGCAGAGATGGTTAGACGTGCAGATACGCCTGACTTTTTATCGATATACTCAGAATTACGTGCCTCAAAAGCAATCTGCTCAATCAGGTCTTTTACCAGGCCATCAACTTCAATCGCATTTTTTTGCTCTGGTGATAAAAGAGCTTCCTGTTGAGTGATCTTACGGGAAATCTCAATAGAGCGCGGATAGTGTGTCAAAATCTGGCTTTCGATACGGTCCTTTAACGGTGTAACGATAGAGCCACGATTGGTATAGTCCTCTGGGTTTGCGGTAAATACAAACTGCAAATCCAAAGGCAAACGTAGTTTAAAACCGCGGATCTGGATATCTTTTTCCTGTAGAATATTAAATAATGAAACCTGGATACGGGCCTGTAAATCAGGTAACTCATTGATCACGAATATGCCACGATGTGCACGCGGGATCAATCCGAAGTGGATCACCCGTTCATCAGAATAATGCAGCTTCATAGTAGCCGCTTTGATTGGATCGACATCACCAATTAAATCAGCAACAGTCACATCAGGCGTAGCCAGCTTCTCAGTATATCTTTCTGAGCGGTGAAGCCAGGCAATTGGGGTAGCATCACCTTTAGTATTCAACTCGTTGTGGGCGTACCATGAAATAGGATTGAACGGGTCATCAAATAATTCTGAACCTTCAATGTAGGGTACGTACTCATCCAGCAGGTTCACCATCAGGCGTGCAATCCGTGTTTTGGCCTGACCGCGTAAACCCAGTAATAATATATTGTGGCGCGATAAAATAGCAGTTTGCAGATCAGGAATTACCGTGTCCTCAAAGCCGATAATGCCTTCAAAGCCACCTTCTTTTTTTTGCAGTTGCTGGATAAGGTTTTGTCTTAATTCATCTTTAACCGAGCGGCTTTTGTAGGCCGATTTTTTTAACTCACCTAAAGTTTTTATATCTGTTATTTTAGTCATTTGTCATTAGTCATTTGTCATTCAAAAAGGGGTAGTAATTTGCATATCTGCACATCCGCAAATTTGCACATCATCTAACCGTCCTTCTCCGGTTGCGGATGTAGTCCTCAAAAATATATTCACCCAGGCCGGTTAGCGAACTGTAGAACGCTTTGCCGCCATTGGTTTCGGTAAATTTACGCACAAACTGCTGCAGGTAGGGGTCGCGGGCGATCATAAATGTGGTGATCGGTATCTTCAACCTTTTGCATTGCGCTGCCATATTCAGTGTTTTATTCACCACTTTCCGATCCAGCCCGATACTGTTTTTATAGTAACGACTACCTTCTTTCAAACAAGTTGGTTTACCATCGGTGATCATAAATATCTGCTTGTTGTGCGTTTTGCGGCGACGAAGCAGATCTGTAGCCAGCTCGAGTCCGGCATAAGTATTGGTATGATAGGGGCCAACTTGTAAGTAAGGCAAATCCTTTAGTGTTATTGGCCAGGCGTCATTGCCGAATACAACAATATCCAATGTATCTTTCGGATATTTTGTTCTGATTAGTTCCGCCAAAGCCATCGCTACCTTTTTAGCCGGGGTAATACGGTCCTCGCCATACAGGATCATCGAGTGCGAAATATCGATCATCAGCACAGTAGAGGTCAAGGTTTTATAATCCATTTCCTCCACTTCCAAATCACGCTCGGTCATTGTAAAATCTCCGATACCGTGATTGATCTGCGCATTGTGGATCGACTGCGTCATGTCGATCTGATCGAGGCTGTCACCAAATTCATACTCACGTCGCTCTGCATTTTTCTCATCACCCTGCCCTGATTGCGGCGAGCGGTGGTTGCCTTTACCCGATTTTTTCAGTTTGCCGAAAATCTCCTCGAGAGCAGATTGCCGTATGCCTTGCTCCGTTTTGGCAGTGATCTTAAATTCACCGTTGCCTTTATCCTCGTCTAAATAGCCTTTTTGTTTTAATTCATCGATAAAATCACCCATGCCGTACTCGTCATTGGTGACATTATATTGCTTGTCCAGTTCATTCATCCAGGCCAAAGCTTCGCCCGCGTCGCCTGCCGTATAGTTTAGCAGCTCGAGAAAAAGCTTTAGTAATTCGTCAAATCCGCCCTGTGGGATCTGCCTGGGAGTGAACTTGGAAAATCCGTAGCCACGCATAGTTATCCTTTCGAATATAAAATAACGGATTAATTCTGTTAAAAGTTTAGATATAGCGCGGCTAAACCTAAAATGTTAGGGAAGGATGACAATCTTTTAGTTTGCAGTGGACGGTTTACAGTTTGCATTTTTTAACGACATACGCAGCACACTGCCAACTGAAAACTGCCAACACTAAAGACCAAGCAACTTCTTAATCTTCTCATCATACGGCGGATTAGCTCCGCGTTTGCTGGCTACGAAAGAACCTACGGAGCATGCATTGTCGACCAGTTGCTGCATAGGTTCATTTTTGAGCAACCCGGCTACAAAAGTGGCAAGGAAGGAATCACCTGCGCCAACCGTGTCACCTACCTGCACCGGGCAACCCGGACTTTCGTAAAACTCATGGTCATGCCAAACGATAGCGCCATGTTCGCCCCGGGTAACGCAGATGGTTTTAGGGTGATATTTTGAACGGAATTCCTCGATCTTATCACGCAGGTTGCCATTGCTGCCACCTATCAATAAGCTGGCTTCCTCTTCATTCATTTTTATTACATCAGCCTTGGCCGTCAGTGTTTCGATGGTCGACAATGTATAGTGTGGCGCACGCAGGTTTACATCAAATATCTTTAACGCCTGTGTTTCGTCAAGTAAATTTAACAAGGTATCCCGGCTCACTTCGCTACGGCAGGCCAGGCTGCCAAAAATCACCGCCGAAGAATGAACCGCTGCATGGGTAAGAAAAGAACTTAATTCAATATCATCCCATGAAACAGGCTGAGGAATAATATATGTTGCATGCTGATGTTCATCTAATTCAACGGTAACTTCGCAAGTAGGATATTTTTCGTCCCGCTGGATCAACCCTTCCGAAAAAAGATCATTCTGTTTTAGAAACCCGACAAGTTCATCACCGGATGCATCATTGCCTATGCGACTGGCAAAACCGGTGTCAACGTTTTGCTGTTTCAAATGCGTGGCTACATTCATGGGTGCGCCGCCGGCTTTTTTGCCGTCCTCAAAAGTATCCCAAAGGATCTCGCCAAAGCATAATACAGTGTTCATAGGTGTCGATGGTTTATCGCAAAGCTAAAAGCTTTTTGCTTCAATTTGATTATTTTCGGATATGAAAACAATAATAACCTTTTTTACCCTGATTCTGTTTTCCTGCGCGTTATTTGCGCAAGATAAAGAGGCAGTTGCAAAAGTATTGGAAGATCAGAGACAAGCCTGGAACCGTGGAGATATTGATGCTTACATGCAAGGTTACTGGAAATCCGACTCACTCGTTTTTGTCGGCAAGGATGCACCGGTATATGGCTGGCAAAAGACAATCGATCGTTATAAAAGGGGTTACCCGGATAAAGCGGCTATGGGCCAGCTTACTTTTGATATTATGCAGGTGAAAATATTGGATAGCAATAATGCCTTTGTTTTAGGTGGCTGGCGCTTAAAACGTGAAAAAGATACACCAGGCGGTTATTTCACGCTTTGGTTTAGAAAAATTAACGGAGAGTGGAAGATAGTTTGTGATCATACTTCGTGAGATTTGAGACTGATCTGTAACTATTGCTCTTTTGCTCACGTCTTATAACCAATGGTTGAGATATTCGATAATATACGCAAAATATACACCTTCACAGAGGCTTGTCCTGAGTTGGCAGAGCATATCGAGTTCTTCTCTGAATCATCTGTCGAATCCACCCAAAAACATATCGGGAATTCCAATTTTTCGGTGAAGATGTTCCCGAGCTGGACGCCAACTTTTTACATCAATCTTGGTGCTCCATATGTAATAAGTGTTGGTCAGCAACAACACCGAATCAATGCCAAACAGGATATTTTGATCCTGCGTGATTACATTGTCGAGCGCTTTAATACGCCATCTGACAATATTTTTACGGTTAAGTTTTATCCCGGTGGATTGGAGGCCATTTTAGGGATCAGCCAGCTTAAATGCGTTGGTCGAATGGTTGACTTGGGAGCTATATTGCCTGCTAAACTTCTCAATCAAATCAAAAAATCAATAACATTTATTGAGCGGTGTGAACTGATGCAGAATTACTTTTTAGACTCATTTAAACAGCGTCAGCAAAAAGATTATTATCTGCGCTTTGTGCGTGATTGCATTGAGAATTATGGTATATCAGATATGCAATTGAATACAAGTGAAATGGCCGAAAAGATGTTTGTTACCTCAAAAACAATTAATCGATACTTCAATAGGGTAGTGGGTATTTCGCCAAAGAATTACTTCTCGGTTGTGCGTGCACGTACTGCTTTAACTCATTATGTAAATCACAAAGCGGGTTTTAACCCTTACGACTTTGGTTATTACGATATGAGCCATTTTTATAAGGAAGTAGTGCGCTTTACGGGTAAGAAGCTTGTTGAGCATGCAGCGGCCTGAAATTGTCCGTTTTTTACTAAATTCCCTTTTTGCAAAGCTTTTATTTTGTTGGAAAGAATTCTACGCAATGAAATACCTGATATCATTAATTGTATTTTTTATTCTCTTTCAGCAAACGGGCACCGCACAGCAAAAAGGATATACGCCCAAAATTGAACCCTGCGAATGCGCCTTCAAAGCCGATACCAGCTTGAAAACCCGCTGCGCTTACCTCATCGTTCCTGAAAACCGGAATAAGCCTAACGGGAAAACCATTAAGCTTCCATTTATTTATGTGGAAGGTAAAAATCCTAATAGACATAAAGACCCCGTGCTGTATACAGCTGGCGGTCCAGGTGCAAGTTCACTGCATGGTGTGACGTTTATTCATAACCGGGCTTTTATGAAGGATCGCGATTATATCGCTTTTGAGCAGCGCGGTACTTACAACGCCAAGCCCTGGTTAAATTGTACAGAAGTACCTGAGGCGATCAAAGAATCCTACCGCAAAGGGTTAAATCGCGATAGCATGATATTGCTGGCGGTAAAAGCCTGCCGTAAAAGGTTAGTAAGTGAAGGTGTTGATCTTGATGCTTATAATACCATAGAAAATGCTGCCGACATCGAAGATCTGCGCCGCGCATTAAATATCGATTCGATTAACCTGGTTGGCATTTCTTATAGCGGTGGATTGATGATGACCGTGATGCGCAATTTTCCGCAACATATCCGGTCGGTAGTGTTGGATTCTGCGTTGCCGGGATTTGTGAACTACGAGGAAGACGCGATGTTCAGCATCAATGAAGCGTTTGATAAAATATTCAGCAACTGCGACCGCGATTCGACCGATAAGGTTAAATATGGTAACCTCCGTCAGCGTTTTCATGATTACCTGAATTCGATAAGTAATAAAACGTTCTACCTGAATTATAAAGAAAAAGACAAACCAGACAGCATTCGCATTAAATATACCCGCGATGAGTTGATCGATGTGTTGATGAACAAGCTTCAATCCAACCGGGAGTTGAAAAATGTGCCTTATGTTATTACGCAACTAATGGCCGGGAATCTGAAAGACTGTATGACGGAATATTTCGACGGCGTGTTTGGTTCCGGAACCTCCACCCAGGGTATGCGCTTTTCGATGTATTGTTCAGAGCAGATCAATTATGCCGATCAGAAGGTGATCGACAAACAAAGTATCATGTTCCCTTACTTTGCAGGATATCATTTTAACGATGCCAACCACCCGGTATGCGATTGCTGGAAAGTAAAATCGGTCGACCCGATAGCCAAGACTCCCGTGTATTCACACCTGCCGGTATTGTTGAGCTCAGGTGATACCGATCCTTATTGCAGGCCATATTACAATGATCTGATCCATCATTATATGCCTAACAGTCAGCGGCTGCTGTTTATCGATAAAACACATGCTCCATTATTAAATACACGAGAAGGTGATGAATTGCTCGCTGCATTCCTGGCCCATCCATTTAGTCCGGTAGTTGCCGATGGTAAAAAAGTTAAAGCTTATTAAAAATGAAAAAATTGCTATTCCTGATATTCTTATTGGCTGGTCTATTAGCCTATGCTCAGAAAGATAACCGTATTGTTATTGGTACCATAGATACGGTCTATTCTAAAATTCTGAATGAAAAGCGGGCGGTCCGGGTTCATGTCCCGGAAGGCGATAAAAATCAACGGTACCCGGTGCTTTATATATTTGATGGCGAAGAGCATTTCCAGTCTGCCGTTGCTATGTCTGAACAAATGAGTGGTTTAATACCGCCGATGATCGTTGTCGGTATTGATAATATGGGTCACAGCTTCCGTGAACGCGACCTGACACCAACCAAAGTTAATCCGAGCGCTATTGTGAATGCCGGCGATGCAAGATTATCAGGTGGCGGCGAAACTTTTTTTAGTTTTATAGAAAAAGAACTAATACCCTATATCGATTCAAAATATCCTACCGCCAGCTACAGGATGATCAGCGGGCACTCTTTAGGCGGATTGGCAGTTGTAAATGCTTTTTTCAACCATACCAAATTATTTAATTCTTATATCGCTTTAGACCCCAGTTTGTGGTGGGATCAGCAGAAATGGATAAAAAAGCAGGAAGGCGAAATAGCTAAGCTCGATCTTAAAAATAAGTCGCTGTTTGTGGGCATTGCCAATAATATTCCACCGGGGATGGATACCATATCTATTTTAAAAGATACTACCGGTATGATAGCACCGGTTACACAAGCTGTATTGCCTTTTGTACATTTTTTAAGAGATAAGAAACTCGATGGCCTGCGTTGGTCGTCAAAGTTTTACCCTACCGAACGCCATGGCACGGTTGAGTTAATCTCGGAGTATGATGCCTTGCGATTTCTGTTTGATTTCTATTCATTCAGAACCAGTCAGTTCAGCGGGCACCCTGAATTAGATGAAGATGCAGTACTGGCAGCTCACTATAAAATGGTTTCCGAAAGAATGGGCTATACCGTACTGCCAACAGAAAATTCAGTAAACGAACTGGCGTATGATTGTATGGGTCGGCACAAAATGGACGTGGCCTATAAGCTATTCGTCCGCAATACGAAAATGTATCCCAACAGCACCAATGTATTTGATAGCCTGGGCGATTATTATGTAGCAGCAGGGGACAAACAAAAGGCCATTGAAGCTTTTACCAAAGCATTAAGTATACAGGAGGTTCCGGATACGAGGAGTAAGTTGAATGATTTGAAAAAGTAGAGCGTTTGGTTTCAAAATGGCGATGGTTTTAAAACCCATCGCTATTTTGAAAGAGAAATATCATTGTAGAGACGCAATGCATTGCGTCTCTGTGTGTTTAGTGTGGTTTCCCCGCCGCCAAAGCCCTATTCGCCCATTTAATAGCAACTTTCTCACGGTAACGTGCGTAATCACCTTTAAAGGTCATTTTGAGCAGGCTATCTACACCGCCTTTAACAGCCAGGTTATACAAACTTGCGGCCTTGCGGGTAAGCGAAGCATCCCATGCGCGGAGACTTAATGAATAAGAACCTTCCAAATATTTCATCCAGTGCCACCAGCCTGTTGGCATAAACAGGGTATCGCCATGTTCCAGGAAAGCTTCTATACCTTCAACGCCTTCTAAAGCAGGGAATCTTTCTGTATCAGGGTTAAGCACATCATAATCCTCCAAAGCATAAGTGGCATTCGGTAAGCAATATAACCGGCGTTTCCATTTATTCTCAAACAAGATCACATGCTTGCGGCCGATAAAATGCGTATGAAAAATATGGGGAAGGTCAATATCGTAATGCAGGAAAGTAACCGAATTCGATCCACCGAAAAACATGGCTGGCATGCTTTCAATAAAGCCGCCCATCAGGTCTTTTGGTAAAACAATATCATTGATCAACTCCGGTGCCTGTTTGAAGATGTTGAAGAAGAATATACGAAGTTCAGTAGGCTGGCTCCTGATCAGATCGATATAGTCATTAAAAGGCATCTCTGCCGCTTTTGCATTGATCGGCTTTGAAGGATCGGCTTTTGAGTTATCATATAAAGGTACCACCTTGTTACCTACCACGCTTTTCAAATACTCCGGTGTCCATTTCTCGCGGGCCGGCCAGTCTTTAGTCAGGCCTTTTATAATTAACGGGCGACGCGGTTTTAAATAGTTTTCGGTGAAATCTGCAGGACTGATCGTATCTACAGTATCAATAGGGCGGAGGATAAAACTCATATGAATTGTCTCAAATCACTTTTAATATTAGCCGCCAGGAGAGGGTCCTTTTAGGCAATATTCGTCAAAGATAGCAAGATAACGATTTATAGACATTAATATTTTCGTCATTTATATAAGGGGGATAGTTTTATACACAAAAGCCCGGGGGCTTGCGCTCCGGGCTTTTTGTCAGTTTGCAGTTATTAGTTTGCAGTAGGCAGAATTAAATTAAGTAAAATGCTAACTGCCAACTGAGAACTGCCAACCAGACTAATTCGGCATAAGTACCGTATTCACTACGTGGATAACGCCATTGCTTTGATTTACGTCAGCAATAGTGATCCATGATTGGCCGCCTTTTTCGTCAACGAGGTATAGTTTTTTTCCTTTTGCCATTACAGTAAGCTTACCGCCTTGTACGGTGGTTAGTTCAGCTTTGCCGTTACCTGCTTTTACTTTGGCCCACAAGTCTTCAGAACTTAAACGTCCAGCTACTACGTGGTAGGTCAAAATTTTGGTCAGCATTTCTTTGTTTTCTGGTTTTACCAGGTTATCAACAGTTCCGGCAGGAAGTTTATTAAATGCTTCGTTGGTAGGAGCAAATACGGTAAATGGTCCGGTTGATTCCAAAGTTTCTACCAATCCGGCAGCCTTAACAGCGGCAACCAGTGTGGTGTGGTCTTTCGAGTTTACAGCATTTTCTACAATGTTTTTTGTAGGATACATAGCGGCGCCACCAACCATTTTGGTTTGAGCTTGAGTTTTAGGAGCGATTGCAACAGCTGCCATTGCAATGACTGCGATAATGATTTTTTTCATTTCAATTGTTTGGTTTTTAAATTGTTAAATGATCCCGCCGAGAGAAATTTCTTGTGCTGCAGCTAAGTGGCAGGCTCATTTACGTTTTTTGTTTGTAGGTTATTTGAAGGAAGATACGGGGTAAAAGGTGAAGCGGTTTTTTGAAAAATGATTTTTCTATATTTTGCATAAATTTAACAATGTCATTTAATTGCCTAATCCATCCTTCAATGCGCTTTTTCTTACTGTTGGTTGTTGCTAATTGTTTGTCTATCAATTGCATTTCACAGACGTGTGTTATTGCAAAAATTACATATAGGAAAAATGATACCAGCATTATTATAGGGAGTGATACCAAATTTGGCAATTACATTTATAATGCAACGACCGGTATTTATGATACTGTTTACACCCATGGCCATAAGATATATAACAAAGGACAGATCACCTATGTAACAATTGGCTATGGGGCTGAAATTCAACGGAGATTGGCTGATAGTGTCCTAAATCTCCATTTATCAGCGTATGAAACACTAACTCTTTATGTTAATCGCTTCGAGAGAATCATGGATGATGACCTAAATGAACTTAAAAAAACGTCACCTTCATTATATAAAAAGATAGTCACTGAAAATACTTCGCTTGTTAGTTCTACAATGTTTGCATTTTTTGATCATCATTATCCTACGCTATGTCATTTACTCTTTGTGAAAACGTTATTTGGAATAACAACACAATGGCATAATGGAAATATGGCCGCAGGCGGAGAACTACAGGTTATTCAGAGCAAATTGGGGGATGAAAAAACATGGTCAGTTGGGGCAGTCACAGCTATTAAATCTATGCTCAAAGCTGAGGCAATTGACCGCCCCGACAAGGTAAGTTTGCCGTTTGATTTCATCATTATTCATAAAAATAAAGTCGAACAATTTTCGTATCAGAAGTACTAAAAAAATAGCCCGGACGCAATATGATCTGCGTATAATTTCCCGGTTGGGGTAAGGTAAATAACCTGATCTTTTTGAGTGATCCAGCCTTTTTCCAGGAACTCTTCGGCTTCTTTTAGCAATGGTTCCGATGCCCCTTTTGCGATGGTATTTAATTGCTCCAGTTTGAGTCCCCATTGCGTACGAAGAGAGGTCATAATATACTCGTTCAGGCGGTTTTCTTCAGTTAGGATCTCGATTTCGGCAGGGATCGTTTTTTTCTCAATAGACTGAATGTATTTGACATTATTAGCAATATTCCACTGGCGTTTTTCACCATCATAAGAATGTGCCGAAGGACCTATCCCCAGGTATTTCACGCCTTTCCAGTAATTGGTATTATGCCTTGAGTAATGCCCCGCTTTGCAGAAATTGGAAATCTCGTAATGCTCAAAGCCCTGTGACTGCATAGCTTCCATCAATTGAATAAACTGTTCCGAACTTTGCTCCTCATTCATTGGCGCTTGTTTTTTGTTTTTGATGAACGATGCCAAAGCCGTGCGTGGCTCAACAGTCATAGAATATGCTGATACGTGAGGGACCTGCAACTCAAAAACTTTATCCAGGTTAAATTTCCATTTGGCAACCGTCAGCAGGGGGTAGCCGTAGATCAGGTCGACGGTGATATTTTCAAAACCCGCATCCTGTGCACGCTTTACCGATGACTCGGCTTCATTTGAACGATGCGCCCGGTTCATCCACATCAGATCATCATCAAAAAAAGATTGTATGCCGATGCTGAAGCGATTAACAGGTGTTTGTTTTAATTCCTTTATCTTTTTTAAATCGAGATCATCCGGATTGGCCTCCAGTGTGATCTCCGCATTGGATGAAACAGAATGCAGATCAGTGATAGTATTGATCAGCTGACTTATTTCCTCTCCTTCTAAAAGCGAAGGCGTGCCGCCGCCAAAATAGATGGTTTCAATAGTCTCGCTATTCAGGGAATCTTTTTGAAGACGGATTTCCTGCTGCAACGCCTTTAGCAATTCTTTTTTGTGGGTCAGTGATGTGCTGAAATGGAAATCGCAATAATGACAAGCCTGTTTGCAAAAGGGAATATGTATATAGATGCCTGCCATTCGGCAAAGGTACAGAAAGTTGTAAAGTTGAAATGTTGTAAAGTTATTTGCTCCTTTTATGATGCATCAAAATTGAACAGTTGCTGTATCAGTTCCGAACGAATTGATTTTGTGCTCATTGCAACTATTTGATATACAATCTATTGATGGTTTGGTATCTCCTTTGTTGTTTAAAAGCAACAGGTTGAGCCTTCTTGGCTCCAGGACTTAGCTTAAACTAAAAACACAAATGAAAAAAGCAACGGGCGCTTTTTTACTATTCGTATTGGTATCTTCTGCATTGATCAGTTGCCACCGCCATTACCGCTCGACAGCGTATTCATATGTAACACCCAAACAGCTTTCCGATGGACTGCCTGTAGATGCCATGTACAATAATGGGATGGACACCGGCAGGATTGTAGCGCTTACCAAATTAATACTGGATAATACCTATCCAAATATCCACAGTATGCTCATCCTCAGGCATGGTAAACTCATCTATGAAAATTATTTTGCCGGTGAAGATGAAATAGTAGGTAAAGGGTATGCGGGTTATGTTGACCACACGATCGATGATCTGCACGACTGCAGGAGCATCTCAAAAAGCTTTACTTCGGCCTGTATCGGTATTGCCATAAAACAAGGTTTTATTAAGAACATCGACGACCCCATCTATCCCTATTTCCCAGGATATGCCCGGTATTTCGATGCAGCTAAGCGAAAAATAACGATCCGGAACTTGTTGACGATGACCAGTGGCCTGGATTGGAATGAAGACACTCCCTACCTCGATCCTAAAAACAGTGAAATACAAATGGACAGAAGCGACGACCCGGTCCAATTTATATTAAGCCGTAAGCTGACCTCCGTTCCGGGCACAACCTGGAATTATAGCGCCGCCAGTGCTACGCTTCTGGGAGAGATATTAAGGAAGGCTACCGGCCAAAGACTGGATCGGTTTGCCGCGAAGAATTTGTTTGTCCCTTTGGGCATCAAAAAATATACTTGGGAACCCATGCTAAAGGATAAGGATATGACTGCTGCTGCATGGGGACTTCGGTTAAGGTCGCGGGATTTGGCCAAATTCGGGCTTTTGTATATGAATAATGGCAAATGGGGTAACGTACAGGTTTTAGATACAGGTTGGGTAAAACAATCGTTAAGTACCCAGGTGCTCAGGCCATCGGAAAGCCCCAAAATAATCCGGGGTTATGGTTTTCAATTTTGGACGGATCCGCTTACACTACCCAGATACAAAACTGATCTTCCTTTCGCCATAGGCAAGGGCGGGCAGCTGATCATTTTTTGGCGGTCTATGGATATAGTGCTCGTATTTACCGGCGGTAATTATACTCTAAATAAAACAGGAGTTGATATCTATACCGCATTTACCCACTACATCGTCCCTTCGGTCAAAGAAATGCAACCTTACCTTAAGTAAATATCGATTTAATATCCAGGTTCTATTGCTTTTTCACAGTTAATTGTCCGTTGCTTTTGGCTCATTTCATTTAATGCGGACTTTTATTCAATTCTTCCCCTACAGCGCAAAATTTCAACTGTGTTTAAAAATAAAATGCAAATACTATATAAAATCTATCGATTTAATATAGTATACTTGTAGTGCAGAGATTGTAGACTTAATTTGTTAAAAACTAGATAGTTGCTGTTGATTAATTTTAGAGCCTTTGCTGTACCTTGAACGAAAATTGATATCTACTAATAATTAAAATTTATTTTTATGGCCGAAGAAAAACCTAAGCAAACCGCCCTTGGCGACGTCGCCGCGAGACAGTTGGCGATTGCTACCAGAACAGTACCCCAGTTATCCTCTATTTCCCCAAGATGGCTGACCCACTTAATGAGCTGGATACCGGTGGAATCAGGTGTTTACCGTTTGAACAAAGTTAAAGACGCTGAAAATGTCGAGGTGGATTGCTCCGCCCGTGATGAGCGCGCGTTACCTTCAACTTTCGTGGATTATGTAGAAAATCCACGTGAGTATAACCTGAGCGCTGTAAATACAGTGTTGGACGTGCACACCCGTGTATCCGATCTGTACAGTAAGCCTTATAACCAGATCAGCGAGCAGCTACGCCTTACTATCGAGATTGTAAAAGAACGCCAGGAAAGCGAACTGATCAATAACAAGGATTACGGCTTATTAAATAGCATTGCACCATCGCAGCATATCAAAACCCGCAAAGGCGCGCCAACTCCGGACGATCTGGATGACCTGATTGCCAAAGTTTGGAAAGAACCAGGATTTTTCCTGCTGCATCCAAAGGCGATAGCTGCGTTTGGCCGCGAGTGTACCCGAAGGGGAGTTCCGCCGCCAACAATATCATTATTTGGCTCGCAATTCTTAACCTGGCGTGGTTTACCGTTGATTCCTTCTGACAAAGTGCCGGTAGTGAATGGTAAGACAAAAATCATATTACTGCGCACAGGCGAAAGCAGGCAGGGTGTAGTTGGTTTATATCAGCCAGGCTTGCCGGGCGAGCAGTCACCCGGCCTATCGGTGCGTTTTATGGGGATCAATAGCAAAGCTATCGCGTCTTATCTTGTTTCATTATATTGCTCGTTAGCTGTTTTGGTTGATGATGCTATCGCGGTATTAGAAGATGTCGAAATAGGAAATTACTATGAGTATCAATGAATATCCTGAAGGATTACCCGACATTGCGGCCTTGGAGAAACTGGCCAACCAGTTTTTCTCAGCCTTGCCTGGTACTGTTCCTGAAGGCTTGAACGCACAGCAAACTGCACAGCCGTCTTTTGACGCCGGTTCGGTACAGCAATATGGCAACTTAGGTTCAGGCAATATCCCGATTGATCTGCCCGGCGTTGGCTCGCAGGGGCTTTCCGGGATACCCAACTCTATTGCCGGAAGCGGAATATCACCATTTTACACCAACGCAATAAATGGCGTGGATGTGCCGCATGCGCAACCGTTCCTGCCATCGCCTCAATCTATCGGTATGGGACAGGTACCGTTTTCTGTTGGCGGAGTTGGCGTATCGTCCTCGGTCATCAGCAATCCAAACTCCATCGACCTGAGAAATCCTCAACCGGTACTCCCTGGTTCGCACATGATCGGTTTGGGATCTATACCGCAATCCGTAGCAGGCAGCGGTATATCGCCATCGGCAATTAACCAGGCTAACGCGTTCGATGTGAAAAATCCGCAGACAGCCTTGCCAGACCCAAGCAGTACAGGCTTAGGCAATGTGCCGCAATCGGTAGCGGGGAGCGGTAAATCACCATCAGCATTTAATCATGGTAATGAGGTTGATATTAAAAATCCGCAAACCAGTCTGCCCGATCCAAATAGTACTGGTTTAGGTAATGTGCCACAATCGGTAGCCGGCAGTGGTATATCTCCCTCAGGGTTTGAGCATGGTAATTCGGTAGATGTAAAAAATCCGCAAACCAGCTTGCCCGATCCAAATACTACTGGCTTGGGCCATGTTCCTGAATCAGTAGCAGGAAGTGGTATATCTCCATCAGCTATAGAGCAGCACAATGCGGTCGACCTGAAGAATCCGCAAACCAGTTTTCCCGATCCGAATAAGCAGAGCGCAAATAAGACGGTAACACAGCAGCCATCGGGTAGCCAATACTCGTCGTACCTGGAGAATGTAAATGGTTTTACACAGTTCGATCTGAAAACACCGCTTCAATCTACTAACAATTTCACCTTACCATCATCGCTGCAGGCGTTGCCTTACTATACAGAGCAGCCCTTTGAAGCAGAATTATTGCAGTTGCTAAAAGGGATCGATACATCATTCCCCGACCAGCAATTGCCTTACACTCCTGCGGCTTCCGGATTTTATTTTCTGAATGAAAGGAATCATGTTAGGACGGCCCTCGGGTCTGTTCAACCGGTTCAGGAACAAGCTAAAAGCGGACATTCGTTTGATGTCAACCGGATAAAACTGGATTTTCCGATCTTACAGGAGCGGGTGAATGGCAAGCCGTTGATATGGCTGGACAATGCGGCTACTACCCAAAAGCCAAGACAGGTGATTGACCGTATCAGCTATTTTTATGAGCACGAAAACTCTAACATTCACCGTGCTGCGCATGAACTGGCTGCACGCGCTACTGATGCTTATGAGGAAGCCCGGAAAAAAGTAAAAACGTTCCTGAATGCCAATTCGGCAAATGAGATCGTTTTTGTGCGGGGCACTACTGAGGCTATTAACCTGGTTGCCAAAAGTTGGGGTGAGCAATACCTGAAAGCAGGCGATGAGATCATCCTGAGTCATCTGGAACACCATGCCAACATTGTTCCGTGGCAGCAACTAGCAGCTAAAAAGGGACTGAAGATAAAGGTGATCCCCGTTGATGATAGCGGACAGGTAATATTGGGCGAATACTCCAAGCTGCTTGGCCCTAAAACACGCTTAGTTTCCTTCTCGCAAGTATCCAACGCGTTGGGGACAATCACCCCTGCAAAGCAAATAATAGATATGGCACACCAGGCGGGTGCGAAGGTGCTTCTGGATGGCGCACAGTCGGTTTCGCACATGCGGGCAGATGTGCAGGCGCTGGACGCCGATTGGTTTGTTTTCTCAGGGCACAAAATATTTGGTCCTACCGGCATTGGGGTATTGTATGGCAAAGAGGAACTGCTGAACGAAACCGAACCATGGCAGGGTGGTGGAAACATGATAAAGGATGTGACTTTTGAGTATACTCAATATCATAACGCGCCTTTACGCTTTGAAGCAGGTACAGGTAATATAGCAGATGCTGTGGGATTAGGTGCAGCTTTGGATTATGTAAGCCGGATCGGGATCGACCTGATAGCTCAGTATGAGCACTACCTGCTGGAATACGCCACAAGGCTTTTAAGAGAAGTTCCGGGTTTGCGGCTTATCGGTACTGCTGCCGATAAAGCAAGTGTGATGTCCTTCGTTTTAGACGGTTACAGCACCGAGCAGGTTGGCCATGCACTGAACCAGGAAGGAATAGCAGTACGCTCAGGTCATCATTGTGCACAGCCTATATTAAGAAGGTTTGGACTGGAAAGTACAGTAAGGCCATCCTTAGCATTTTATAATACCTGTGCGGATATTGACACGCTAATTCTCACTTTGCATAAGTTGAAAGGAACACGCAAATAATAACTTCGATTTGGAAAGATTTATAAGCAGCTGTTAAAGGCTGCTTTTTTGTTTTGCAGGTATCCTGGAGGTTTTAACATTAAAATAAACTAAGCATTTATAAAACAATAAAATATTCAGGTAACTTTGCGGCAGGATTTTGATTCGCTCCTGGTATATCATATGCGTATTGTTACCATAGCCTTGTTGTTTTTTACTCTTCTGGCAGGTAATACTTATGCGCAACAGGATTCAACGGCACAGCAGGGTAATGATACCTCCATATCCGGCAGTAATGCCAACCGTCTCCCATTTCTCGATTCAGTGGCTTTAGCCATGCAGCAAAGAGATCAATTTGTCTCCGATTCCCTGGCTAGCGTTTATATCCGTCCGGGTAATCCCTTGCGTCGTAATCTGCTTGTAGATACTTTATTAAAAACCAATTTGTACAAAGGGAGCAATAACTTCCTCGACATCCCTCACGAATCAAAAAATTTGCTGAAAGAAGGTCATTCGCGCAAAACCCGCGATCAATGGGTTATTGTTACCATTATCGGGCTGCTGCTATACACAGGTTTGCTCAATCGCATCATGAGTAAGGATGTTGAAAGCGTATGGCAGTCGTTCTACAGCAAACGTGTGCTCTCGCAGGTAGGGAAGGAGGACAGCATCATTAACGGCTGGACTTTTATCGCCCTATTTTTATTGTTTGGGTTGATATTCGGTTTATTCCTCTATCAACTGGCGCAGTACAAAGGAGTTTATTATAGCATAAATGGTGTGCGGCTTTTTGTGTCGTTTTCCCTCATTATCCTGATAGCGCTTGCTGTTAAGTTCCTGATCGTAAAATTCCTGGGTTTTGTTTTCAATATCAACAAATTGGTTACCGAATATTTGTCGACATTATACCTTACCTATTTTAATATAGGCTTTGTGTTTTTACCGGTTACAGTATGTTTTTGCCTGCTCACAGCCGAACTGATCAATTATATATTATGGATAGCACTGGTTTTAGCTGTGGTAATATTCGTGTGGCAATATCTGCGCAGCAGCGTTAATATCGTTTCTGGTATTCTATTTCATAAGTTCTATTTAATTGTCTATCTTTGTGCCCTCGAAATTTGCCCTGTTTTAATTTTGATAAAGGCGTTAAATATATAGGTATTAGATTTTTATATTTTACAGATTTTGGAAGAAAGAAAGAAAAAGGTTAAAAGTATACTGGTTACCTTACCAAAGCCCGAGAATGATAAAAACCCTTATGCCGAACTGGCTAAGAAGTATAATTTGAAGATCGATTTTAGATCTTTTATTCATGTCGAGGGTGTCCCGGCGAAAGATTTCCGAAAAGAAAAGATCAATCTGCCTGATTTTACTGCCGTTATTTTTACGAGCCGCAATTCAGCCGATCATTTTTTCCGCATTTGCGAAGAGATGCGTTTTGAAGTGCCTGTTGAGATGAAATACTTCTGTCTGTCTGAGACGATCGCCTTATATCTTCAGAAGTATATTCAGTATCGTAAAAGAAAGATATTCTTTGGCAAACAAACAGCAGCCGACCTGGCTGAAGTATTGAAAAAACATTCAGGTGAAAAATTTCTTTACCCTTGCTCAGACGTAGCTGCCGAAGAAACGCAGAAGTTCCTTTTAGATAACGGTTATAATTTTACGCCGGCAGTATTGTTCCGTACGGTGTGCAGCGATCTATCCGATCTGGCTGATGTATTTTATGATGTGCTGGCATTCTTCAGCCCGTCAAGCATCCAGTCACTTTACAAGAACTTTCCTGATTTTAAGCAAAATAACACCCGTATAGCCGCTTTTGGCGCTACTACGCATAAGGCAGTATTAGATGCCGGCTTAATTTTAGATATCCCCGCGCCAACTCCCGGTGCTCCATCAATGACTATGGCTCTTGAGCAATATGTTAAGATGGTTAACAAATAATTTTAAAGATTTTATAGCAACGTCCTGCAACTTTTCATAGCTGCAGGACGTATAATGCCTTGTATTAAATTAGCTGCGAGTAGTAACTAATTAGTTTATAAGTTGATATGTTTTGTGCGGATAAACTATTAATTTATAAATTTGTTATGATTAGCGCATTGTTTTTACAAGTAAAACAACATATTTGTGTTCTAATTAACTTAAACTGATTTTATATATAAAAGGGCATAATTTCGTTATATCCAGACAATTGATTAGAGATTAAAAATGAAGCAGATATACTATTTATTAACAGTTTTGGCCGGTGGAGTTATGCTGCTAAGCAGCTGTAGCAGAGGTGGCGATAGAGGTGAGGTGACCGGTGTAGCGCAAAGGTCATTCAGAGCCGAGGTCCCGTACGGCATGGTTTATATTCCCGCAGGCTCATTTTTGATGGGTCAAACCGACCAGGATGTTACATTTGCTCAAATTGCCCAAACCAAACAAGTTACTGTAAACGCATTCTTTATGGATGAAACCGAGATCACCAACTCGAAATACAGACAATTTGTAAACTGGGTGCGCGACTCAATCGCTATTACCAATTATCTCCACGACGAAAAATATTACCTGAAACCTGCAAAAGGCCAGAAGGCTGCAAACGGTAAAAAATATATCAACTGGAACTACGTAAAACACTATCCGCTTTCATTCAACGCCAGCAAAAAAGGTAATGCTGCACACGCTGCTAAACTGCAGGGCATGTATTACCAGGGCGATGACAGGGTATTTGATAAAAACGAACTGGATGTACGTTTGCTGAAATATAACTACGCATTATTTAAACTGCGCGACGCATCTGATTATAAGAACGACAAAACCAAAAAGAGATCAGACTTCATTTACCGCGATACTGTTCCGGTATATCCTGATACCCTGGTTTGGTTAAGCGACTTCTCTTATGCTGCCAACGAGCCAATGGTTGAGAGCTATTTCTCTCACCCCGCATACCGCAACTATCCGGTTGTAGGTGTAACCTGGCGCCAGGCAAGAGCTTTCACTGTATGGCGCACACGCTATAACGAAGCTTACAAAGAATCACGCGGCTTACCGCCAAGAGGCCGGTACGAATTGCCAACCGAAGCTGAATTTGAGTATGCAGCTCGCGGAGGCAGGATCGGTACCGATTATCCATGGGGTGGTCCGTATATCAAAAATGCCAAAGGATGCCTGATGGCAAACTTTAAACCAGGTCGCGGTAACTATGCCGATGACGGTGGTGCCTATACTGTTAATGTTCGCTCATATTTCCCTAACGACTATGGGCTATATAATATGGCTGGAAACGTTGCTGAATGGACTGCTTCAGCGTTTGACGAGTCCGCTTCTACATTTGTTCATGATCTTGCCCCCAGTTTTGATTATGAAGCCAAAGCCAGTGATCCTCCCGTGCTGAAACGTAAAGTTGTACGCGGTGGTTCATGGAAAGACGTTGGTTACTTCCTTCAAAACTCAACCCGTACGTATGAATACCAGGACACTGCTAAGTCATACATCGGTTTTCGCTGTGTAACACACTATTTAGGACGAGATATAAAAGACAAACATTAATTTAATTAACAACAATCATTACACTCATTTTATTAAAACACTATTATGGCTGGGAAGAAAAAACCTTACGGTATTACCAATATTGTATCCTGGGGCGCAACCGTTGTAATCATCGGTCTACTATTTAAAATTCAGCACTGGCCTTATGGCGGCTTGTTCATCTCTGCCGGGCTTGTAACAGAAGCAGCTTTGTTCTTCCTTTTGGGTTTCCAGAGAGAAAACGAAGAAGCGCATATAGATTGGACGCGTGTTTACCCAGAATTAAGCGAAGAATTTAAAGGCGAGTTGCCAAAAGCTACCGTACGTGGCGTAGGCGGCGGGTCATCAAATACTGCAGCATTAGATAAAATGCTTGAAGATGCCAAGATCGGTCCTGAACTGATCGGCAGCCTGGGTGAAGGATTAAGAACCTTCGGCGATAAAGTTCAAAACATTTCAAAAGTTGCTGATGCAGGCGCTGCTACCAACGAGTTTACCTCGAAAGTAAAAACTGCCAGTGCAAGCTATGATAAACTAAGCTCGGCATTTGACCAGGCATCTGCGAATCTGCAGGAAATGGCAAACTCAAACATCGACTCAAAAGCATATCACGATCAAGTGACTAACCTGGCGAAGAACCTGTCGGCTCTGAATGCTGTATACGAATTAGAATTGCAGGATTCAAGCGCTCACCTGAAATCGATGAACAAGTTCTACCACAGTATGGCAAGCACCATGCAGAACTTTAACGAGTCGCTGGAAGATTCACAACAGTTTAAGAGCGAAGTTGCACGTTTGGCTAAGAACCTGAGTTCACTGAACTCAATTTATGGCAACATGTTGTCAGCAATGAGCCAGCCACGTGTATAATAATTAACAGAAGATACTAATTGTATATATAGAAATATAGCAAAATGGCCGGAGGTAAAGAAACCCCTAGACAGCGAATGATAGGTATCCTATACCTGGTACTACTAGGCTTGATTGCCCTTGAAGTACCGGAGAATTTGCTGGACGCATTTAAAAATATAAGCGATAGCTTGAACTCTTCAAAGAAGAACGTTCAGGTTGGTATAGATAATACTTTTACAGCATTTGAAAAGACCAAGCTTGTTGAACAAAAAGAAAGAGCACAACCTATTTACGAAAAAGCTCAGAAAGCTAAGAAATTAGCAGATGACCTGGACTCCTATATTGAAAGTTTGAAAACTACCCTGATAAAAGAATCAGGTGGTATGAGTGAAGCAACCGGTGATTATGCTGGTCGTGAAGGGATGGACTTTGCAGTCGACCTGATGGTAGAGAGAAGAAAGAACGGTTACGAACTGGAGAAAAAGATCAATGCAACTAAAGAGCAGCTTTTAGACTTGTTGGATCCTAAAGACCGTGTAGGTGTAAACCTTGCATTGAGTACGAATCCTCCAAAGCCGCGTGCAGGATTCCCAACAAAAGATTGGGCACAGGCTAATTTTGGTGAAGGTATTCCAATGGGTGCAGCAATGACGTCTTTGATCAAAATACAGTCAGACGTAAAGAACTCAGAAAACGAGGTTGTTAAAAAGATATTAGGTAAAGTTGACCAGGCAGTTGTTAACCTGGATAAATTCAACGCTGTGGCCGTAGCACCAACAAGTTATGTGTTGGTTGGCCAGCCTTATACAGCACAGGTATTCTTAACAGCGTCTGACTCACACTCTAATCCTGATATTATAATAGATGGTAATAAAATCCCCACAGAGGGAGGTGTAGGTAAATATACAGGCAGTACAAGTACAGAAGGTATGCATACATGGACAGGTAGGATAATTGTCAAACAGGCTGATGGTAGTCTTAAACCTTACGACTTGCCAAAACAAACTTACCAGGTAGCACGTCCATCGGCAGTAGTGTCTCCGGATAAGATGAATGTATTATTCATCGGTGTAGCTAATCCGGTATCAGTTTCGGCCCCCGGTGTTCCTAAGGACAAGCTGCATGTGAGCATATCAAATGGTTCGTTAAGCGGATCAAATGGGAAATATGAAGCAACGGTAGGCGCACCAGGCGAAGCAACGATAACTGTTTCTGGCGATGTTGGCGGAAAGACAGCTGTTTTAGGTTCAACCATGTTCAGGATAAAACGTATACCTGACCCTAAAGCGCAGTTTGCAGGTAAGAGCAGTGGCGCAACAAGTGCTGCTAACTTAAAGGCACAGGACAGACTTTTTGCCAAACTGGAGAATTTTTATTTCGATATCAATTTTACAGTGACTAGATTTACTATGTTTATCATGAAACCACGCCAGGATGCAATCATTTTGAACAGTTCTGGCAGTGAATTAACCCCTGCCATGAAGCAAGCGTTAAGTTCGATTGGCCCTGGTTCAAAGGTGATATTCGGTAATATTATGGCAACTGGCCCTGGCGGTCAGCGAGGATTGGATGATATTATATTAAGTGCAAATTAATAGCATTATGAAGAAGAAGATTTTAGTAATTGTGTTGTGCCTGGCATGTGTGGCAGGATATGCGCAAAAGCGTAAGAAGAAAGCTCCGGCTAAGAAACCTGCACAAACTGCAGCTTCAAATGCAGGAACACAAGCTGCTGTTGACACTACCCAAAAGCAACAGGTAGCCAGCAGCAAACCTGCCAAACCGTTTGACAGGCCGCTTGACGGTTACTACAAAAAGACCAACATCTTAAGCGCGAAGGTTACTCCGTACCCGAATCTGCGTGAATCGGACGTAGCTTATGCTAAACGTGTGTGGCGCGAAATCGATACCCGCGAGAAAATGAACCAGTTCTTTTCTTCACCAAAAAGACGTTTGATCGAAGTGTTCATGGATGCTATTCAGGCGGGTGAGTTGACAGCATATGATGCCACTCCCGGTTCGAAAGAAGATGTGAATGGCGACGAATTTTCAAAACCATTAACTGCCGCGCAGGCCAGGAACAAAATGGCGGATAGCGTTGTGGTAGATAAATTTGATAAAAACGGTGATAAAGTAGGATCGACCCTGAAGGCCGGTGAATTTAACGCAGATAGCGTAATTAAATTCCGTATCAAGGAAGACTGGATATTTGACAGGCAGCGTTCTATTTTTGAGCCGCGTATCGTTGGTATCGCACCGATGATCAGGATCAAAGTAGGTGGTGTTGAAGGCGATTATCAGCCTGCATTCTGGATCTATTTCCCTGATGCACGTCAGATATTAGCCACGAAAGAGGTTGTCAGCAGAAACAGCGATGCAACCGGCTTAAGCTTTGACGACGTATTCATGAAACGAATATTCACCAGCTATATCGTAAAAGTATCTAACGATAAAGATGAGCGTATTAAAGACTACGCTCAAGGTATCGACAAGCTTTACGAAGCTGAGCGCATAAAGAAACAATTAATGGACTGGGAACTTAACCTGTGGTCGTACTAAGGTAAGTAGAGAGTCTGATTTATAAAGAAAGTCCTGGGTTTGCGCCCGGGACTTTTTTGTTTTGGAGGATTAAATGGGTGTCATGCTGAGGCACTCGAAGCATAGTGGGCAAAGGCCTCTGCGATATGCTTAATTAGGAGGACTGTTTTCGTTTTGATAATTCAGGCAGTAAATCCCATCGCCCGTTTATGAGTGCTTCTTTCTTTGCCCTGTTCCACCCTTTAACCTGCTTTTCAAATGCTATTGCTTGTGTTATTTCGGTAAACATCTCATGGAAAGCCAATTTTAGAGGTCTTCTTTTGAACGTATAAGATTTGGGGTCGAAAACAGTTTCGTGTTCATATAAACGACGGTCCAGATTGTTGGTTACACCCGTGTAGTAAGAGTTATCGCTGCAAAGTAATATGTAGACAAAGTATTGGTTCATTTAATGTTTTTGCTCCTTTATTCCCGGCGCACTATGCTTCGAGTGCCTCAGCATGACACCGACGCGCGCTAACGTGATTTGTGGCTTATGACTTTCGACTCAAGACTCCGCACTCACTGTTTTCTCCTTAAAATAACTCAAAATCGCATTAGCCTGCTTGGTATTCACCACCTCCTGCAAATCTTCACTGGATGCTTCGCGGATTTTCTTTACCGATTTAAAGTATTTCAAAAGCTTTTCGGCAGAAGTTCTGCCAATGCCTTCTATTAGTTCCAACTCTGTGGCAAGTGTGCCTTTATCGCGTTTTTTACGGTGGAAAGTGATACCAAAACGGTGTGCTTCATCGCGCAGCTGCTGGATGACCTTTAAGGTCTCTGATTTTTTATCGAGATATAAAGGATATTGATCACCTGGATAGTATAGTTCCTCCAGGCGTTTTGCGATACCTATAACGGTCATCTGTTTATCGATGCCCAATAGCTTAAGACTTTTTAATGCAGCTGATAACTGACCCTTGCCACCGTCAATAATGATCAGTTGAGGCAATTCGGTGCCTTCATCCAGCATGCGTCGGTAACGACGGTGAACAGCCTCTTCCATCGTTGCAAAATCATTCGGGCCTTCAACTGTCTTCACGTTAAAATGCCGGTAATCTTTTTTGGATGGCTTCGCATCTTTAAATACCACAATAGCTGACACCGGGTACTTCCCCTGGAAGTTAGAGTTGTCAAAGCATTCTATATGGCGCGGCAGTTGGTTCATGCGCAGGTCCTTCATCATCTGCGTCAGCAGTCGCTCGATACGTACTTCCGGGTTTAGCTTTTCATACTGGTCGATCTTTTCCCGCTTAAAGAACTGCACATTCTTGTACGAAAGGTCGAGCAGCTTCTTTTTCTCGCCTAGTTTTGGTACTGTGAATTTTATAGACGGATCATCAATATGAATATCAAATGGTACGATTACCTCTTTTGAATGACTATTGTACCTTGTTCTGAATTCTGATATAGCTAACGAAAGCAGTTCTTCTTCATCTTCATCCAATCGTTTCTTTAATTCGATGGTTTGAGTTTGGATGATAGTGCCATTCATCACCTTGAGGAAGTTAACAAAAGCATATTTCTCATCAGAAGCAATGCTGAATACATCCACATCTGTAATGGACGAATTAACCACCGTAGATTTACTTTGATATTTTTCCAGCAGATCGAATTTCCTTTTCAATCTATGCGCTAATTCAAAATTTAAATCAGAGGCTGCCTTGTCCATGTCTGATTTAAGACCACGTACTACAGCACCAATCTTACCATTCAGTATGTCGGTTATTTCTTCAATATTATGAGCATAATCATCCTCGGTCTGAAAATTCTGGCAGGGGCCTTTGCAATTTCCCAATTGGTATTCCAGGCAAACTTTAAACTTCCCGGCATCAATATTCTGACGTGTTAATGCCAGGTTGCAGGTACGCAGGGGATAAGTTTCTTTTATCAGGTCGAGTATCGCATGCATCATGCTGATAGACGCATAGGGACCTAAATATTTTGAACCATCACGAACGATACGCCGGGTCCAGAAAATGCGGGGAAAATTCTCGTTTTTGATGATGATCCAGGGGTAGGTTTTATCATCCTTCAGCAACACATTATACCTTGGCTGATGCTTTTTGATCATGGCATTTTCCAGCAGCCAGGCATCTACCTCTGAGTCAACAATTGTAAAAGTGATGTTGCGGATCTTGGATACTAAAACCCGCGTCTTGGCATTTACATTAAGGTCCTTATTAAAATAAGAATTGACACGGTTGCGCAGGTCTTTAGCCTTACCAATATATATCAACTCATTTTCCGAATCCCAATACTGGTATACACCCGGTTTATGAGGTATTTTTTTTAACGCCGCCCTGTAGTCAAACTTCTCCATAACATTGTGAGTGGTGAATGGTCAGTAGTGAGTAGTGAATTGTTAGCAGTGAATAAACCACTACAACCACTACAACTTTTACAACCAATACAACCTCTAAAAAAACTAAAAATCAAGTTTTTTATCCACCTCATTCGGTGTGCCCTGTTCCTGCTGATCGTATGCACCGCAATCAATGGTGATTGTAAGCGGAGTTTTAGGAGCATCGAAGTCCATATCCTTCTTGATGCCCAGCTCCGGGTTGGCGTATACCTTTTGCATGAACAATGCAAATATAGGCAAAGCAGTATTGGCACCCTCACCAAGTCGTGTCGACCTGAAGTGGAAGTCGCGGTCCTCGCAACCTGTCCAAACGCCGGTTACCAGTTGCGGTACCATACCGATGAACCAACCGTCTGAGTTATCCTGAGGTGTTCCTGTTTTACCAGCAACAGGGTTGTTTATATGGTAAGTATATCTTAATCTCGAGCCGGTACCGTTTTCAATTACGCCTTTCATCATATAGGTCATCACATAAGCTGTTTGCTCGTTCATGGCCTGGCTTATCCTTGGTTTGTGTGTATACAGTACGTTCCCTTTCTTATCCTCAATACGTGTAATAAAAGTCGGCTCAGTCCAAATACCATGATTGGCAAAAACAGAGTAAGCACCCACCATATCATATACGGAAGCATTAAACACCCCTAAGCAAATAGAAGGATATGGTTGCACTGTCGGTGATGTTACACCCATTTTCTTGATCAGGTTCACCACGGGTACAGGTCCAATCTCTTTCATTAAGTAGGCTGTAACATAGTTTTGTGAATATGCCAACGCGGTACGCAGGGTGATCATTCCCGCTTGCAGATCGTATTGAGATTGTTTTGGAATCCATGGAGCTTGGCCTGGAATGTCGATCTCCACCGGTACATTATTTACTTTCATGCAAGGCGAATAGCCATTGTCTACAGCTTCTGCATAAGTAAAAGGCTTTGCAGTCGATCCCACCTGGCGGGTACCGTCTTTAACCTGGTCGTACTTGAAATGTTCAAAACTGATCCCACCTACCCAGGCTTTGATATAGCCTGTTTTTGGGTCCATACTCATCAAAGAGTTGCGGAGCAACATTTTTGAGTATACAATAGAATCAATAGGTTTCATGACCATCGTTGTATCGCCTTTCCATGTAAACAATTCAACTTTTGTCGGTGTATTAAAATCTTTCCTGATCTGCTCATCCGACATGCCCTGGATCGTGTCTGCCTTATACCTATCTGATCTGTGCATACCCTGATCGATCAGGAGTTTAAAGTTTGCTATGCTTTTTGATAATTTATACCCATGCCAGTGGTCATTAAACTGAACCTGCAGCTTTCGCATATATTCTTCCTGAGCCTCCTCAGCATACTGTTGCATAGTATAATTAATAGTAGTATAAATTTTTAGTCCATCCCTATCTAGATCGTAAGGCCTGCCATCGGCCTGGGTGATAGATTCCTGGTCGAATATTTTCTGTATTTCTTTCTTAAGCACTGCTCTGAAATATGGAGCCGGACCGTCTGTATGGTTTATCGGGTTAAACTTCAAACCGAGCGGCATACTTCTGTATTTTTCCAATTGATCCTCGTCTATGAAGTGTTGTTTGGCCATTAAGGGGAGCACTACATTATTACGACGGCCCAAAGCCCTGTCAGGATGTTTTATCGGCGAATAGGTGCTTGGGGCATTGATCATACCCATTAATAAAGCCGCCTGATCCGGAGTTAGTTTATCTGGTGTGGTGCTGAAATAAGTACGCGCTGCAGATTTAATACCGAAAGTGTTATACGCACCAAAATCAACTTTATTCAGGTACATCGTGATAATCTCATCCTTGGTGTAATGTTTCTCCAATTGTACAGCGGTAATCCACTCTTTAAATTTTTGCGTTGTGCGGACAATTTTATTGTGGGATGGCTGCTCGGTAAAAAGCAGTTTAGCCAATTGCTGGGTAATAGTACTCCCGCCCTGTTTTTTAAAAATATTCAGAAACACAATGCTGAACATTCGCCGAAAGTCGATGCCGGAATGTTCCTTAAACCGTTCGTCCTCGGTCGCAATAAGTGCGTTGATCACATTGGGCGATATCTGGTTATAAGTTACGTTCGAACGGTTCTCAATATAATACGTGCCTAATACTTGCTTATCAGACGAGATGATCTCCGATGCCTGATTACTTTTAGGATTTTCCAGATCGCGGAAGGTTGGTAACGGGCCAAACACTCCAAGGTATGTAGCTACAATGATCAATGTTATCAGCAAAAAACAACCGATAACGAATTTCCATATATAGCCGTTGTATCGTTTTATATCTTCTTGAGTTAATTTAACTGCTTTAACTGCCATTTCTCAGATTTTAATTCGGGGTCAATATTAACTATTTCAATAATTGCTTTGGTAATATTCTATATAACTATCCAGCAAATTTTTATTGTTCAGCTTGTCTAAATTTTGTTTGGTGATGATAAAAAAGCTGTATTTATCCTTGGGCACCTTCATAATATCCGGCATCAGCGGAATAATAGCGCGTGCGTAAGCCTTCACAGCATCCAGGCTACTGAATCGGCCCACATAAATCAATTGGTTATCATCGCCCACATTCTTCAATTGGTGCGCTATTGCGCCCTCCTGGAAGTTAGCCCGGTTAAATTGTCCTATACCAAAACGCGACGATGCTAAATTGATTGTAGCAGTACTCACGTTCACCACAAAATAATAGTTGGTGCTATCGCTCATGGAGAAGATAGATGGCTTAGGCTTTGGTTTCACAACTTCTGCCGCTGGTGGATTATTCGCCAGAGGATTAGCTGCTGCGGTTATTGGTTTATTTTCCTCAGCAGGAGCAGTAGCTGAAGGTTTCAACGCAGTGGTATCCGGTTTTTTCTGTTCCTGTTTCGGTTCTACCCTTTTTTGAGCCACCTGGCGAACCAGTTGCGAGTTGTTATAGGCAGCTATCTTATCCTGTATCGTCGGTTCCTGTTTAAACGGAACATCGGTTGTATCATTGTTGGTTAGTGCGAATGGATAAGTAGTCATTTCGGCTATGTGAGCATCCATATAGACCAGGTGTTGCTTCACTAATGGAGTGATCAATTTATCGTCAGGGTATTTATTAATGATCTGAACCATCTCTTCCCTGAATGGTGCGAAGCGCTCCAAATGACCGTCAGCAATTGCACGCAAATAAGCTAATTGAGATGACAGCTTGTTATTAGGGTACACACTCATTAAAGAGTCCACGCCTTTAATTACTTCCTTAAATTTCTTCTTCGAATAATTATCGTACACATCATTATACATACTGTTAAGCCCACCATCCGCATCGGTTACCTTTTTACCATATTCCGGATCGATGATGGTCTTTGCAAAGGCTGTTTCAGGATAATTTTTCAGAACGAGGTTTTTGTATTCATCCGCTTTCGGAATGTTAGGCAGATCGGTATATAGCCGGTAAAGGTTATAATAAATAGCTGCTTTATCCGATGAGTTAGGGAAACGGGTTAGTAATAACTCATAAATGGCTATCGCTTCCTTTTTATCGCCCAATATATCGCGATAGAAGTTGGCAATATCAAAATAAGCGTTATAGATACGCAGGTTTGATTGCGTCATCAAGTCAGGAGTAAGCGGTAAGTCTTTAATTAATTGCTGCCGATAATTCCCGGCCGAAACGGGCGGTTTACCACCATTTGCAGCTACCTGGTCCGATGGTGCATCCGGATCGATACTTTGGGTAGTGCCCAATGTACTGCCGGCAACTATACCTTTATTGCTTCGCCGCCAGTTATCTTCCAGCTTACGATTGCCCCACAGTCGTTTAAACTCATTTACACCCATACTTAAGGCGTTTGAATTATAGAAGTAAAAACTGCTGTTGCCCGATATGCCCGGCGCGTTGCCTCCATTGGCTTGATTCTGAGCCGGAGCAGCCGCTGCAGCCTGCAATTGCAGAATATGCCTTTGCACCATGGCATCTATTTTGGTTGCCCTGGCCTTTTCATCTAATCCTGCCAGCATTTGCAGGGTGTCTTCCCGGTCAATAATGCCATACTTATCAGCCAATACCTGCAGGTTATCCCTTTTCTTTTGTATTGACTGGTAACCAGGATAGTTAGGCGCAAGGCTCATTAACGTACTGTCATAGTATCTTTTCGCACCAATGTAATCCGCCTTGTTTTTAAAATTTATATCTGCGATACGTAAATAGGAGAGGCCTTTCTGATTTTGATTTTTCCTGCTGTTACGAACGGATAACTTGTAGTTTTTAACAGCATTATCAATATCCTTATTGGCAAAGTATAACTCGGCTATCTGGTAATAGATTTGGTCAATAAAATCTTTGTTGTTGTCATTCTTGATCAATGCCCTTAACCTGTCGATGCGGTTCACCTTAACACCATTGGCCATTTCCTCAATGCGGATGCGGTTCAGGTTAGCATTAAATGCCATTTCAAACGACGCATTGCTGCTTGCTACCCGCTTATAGTTTTTTATGGCATCGGCGTTTTTATTATTCAGTTCCTGCAGTTGCGCCAGGATGAATGTCCAGCGCAGGCGTTGCACTTTGGTATGGCAATAATGAATAGCCTGCTTAGCTGTTTCTTCAGCATCAGCATATTCCTGCACGTTGATATCGTATTGCAGCTTGGTAGCATAAATATCAGCCAGGTAAGTCTTCTTTTTGGGGTTGATGCCTTGTATAGCGGTGTCGATGACCAGTTTGGCTTTTGGCATCTGGTTCATGTACATCAGCGACCGTGCTTTCCAGAATAAAGCCTGTTGCACCAGTTTTGGTTTATCAGCGAAAGAGCGGGTAACATAGTTGAAATACTCCAGTGCAGAAAAATAATCTCCACCCAGAAAGCTTGCCTTGCCTAAAACCAGGTAAGCATCGCCTATATAATGGCTTTGTTCTTTTATGTTGATGATCTTGTTGGCTTTTGCCTTTGCTTCTGCCAGGTCTTTATCCGGTGTTGTGGATTGTGGGGTGGTGTCCTGGTATACGCTCAATATCTCGTTATAGGAGTCGACAAAGGATATGGCATAGCCATCCTGTTTTTGCCTTAATATCTCGTTGGCATTAAAAAGTATGTTGTAATGAGCCGTTAGGTTTTGGAGACCGCGGTTAACCGCAGTTTGTTTTTGAAGCGAGCACCCGGCTGCCAAAAGCACAAAAACTATTAAGATGACTCGTTGTGATACTGACGTTTTAGAAATATGCTTCAAAATACAATCCAGGTTAAGAAAAGCCTCGCTAATTTACTAAATTGTATGGAATAGGATTAATAAATTTGCAGATGGCTAAAAATGAACCTGATGATAATGGCGATAGCCCAATGAGTGCATATGCTAAGTATAGCAGCATGGGTATCCAGATGATCGCTATTATTGGCATATTCACTTATGCCGGTATAAAAATAGACGAATCGGCTAATCATCATACCAAATGGGTAACCGGTATTATGTCACTTGCCGGAGTTTTTATCTCATTATATATAGTTATCGTATCTTTGAAAAAATAATTCAGACTATTTATCACAATGAAAATTATCCCCTCAATACTATCGTACCTGGGTGTTATGATATTATTGGCCATAATACCTGTTACTGCTCAGCATAATGGCTATGCCGATTGGCTGGTGCCCAATTTTTGGCTGATGTTTTTCTTTATATCATTACTAACAATCGGGGTATTGGTAGCTTTGCTCCTTGTTTTAAAAAAGAATCAGGAATATTATGCCCAAACCTTCATGATATGCACTACAATAAAAATATTGGCATGTTTGATCTTTTTATTCCTTTTTATCGCAAAAAATAAGGTTGATAAGTACGTTTTCATGGCCGATTTTTTTTATGTTTATTTATTAAATATGGCCTTTGAAGTTTATATTTTGTTGCGTAACTTGCGGCACAAAAATTTAAGGTAGAAAACTTCAATTAGATGACAAACGGCACGATTTTGAACTCAAAAATTTTTAGAATTTCCCTGATTTGCGCGTTTTTTTTGATTCTGGGCGGATTTCCAAAGTTGGCATTGAGCCAGGAAAATGCCCCGGAGGGCAAAGAAAAGAAGTTTGATGCCAAAGAGACCATTCTTGAACACATTAGCGATTCGCACTCCTGGCCATTCGCTTTCCCATTTGTGGAAGAAAAACATATCCCGCTTCCGGTAATACTTTATACCGATAAAGGGTTGGATATTTTCTCATCCGGTAACCTGTATCCTGAAGGCGCGGTTTATAACAGCGGCAAAAACAGCTACAAGCTTGAAGGTAATAAAATAGCAGTGGTAGATGCTTCAGGTAAGGTGGATGAAGAAGCAGGAAAGAAAGTGATGGACTTCTCTATCACCCGCAACGTGGTTAGTATGTTTATGGGTATGGCCCTTTTGCTAATCATATTCCTGAGCATTTCGTCGGCTTATAGAAAACGCAAAGGTCAGGCGCCAAAAGGTTTGCAATCATGGCTGGAACCATTGATCATGTTTGTTCGCGACGATATCGCTATTCCTAACATGGGACACAAGTACACCAGGTTTATGCCTTTGTTGCTGACGGTCTTCTTTTTTATCCTCCTGAACAACCTGATGGGTATGGTACCATTCTTCCCCGGAGGTTATAACCTTACAGGTAACATTGCGGTAACAGCAGTATTATCTATAATTATTTTCTTCGTAGTAAATCTTAACGGTAATAAGTATTATTGGAAACACATATTTGTACCAAACCCATGGTGGTTGTTCATCATCATGATACCGGTAGAGGTTGTGGGCATATTTTCTAAGCCGATCGCGTTGATGATTCGTTTGTTTGCAAACATCACCGCAGGTCACATTTTGATCCTGAGCTTGATATCGCTGATCTTCATCCTGAATACCATCTGGGTGTCGCCTGTTTCAGTTGTATTCGTAGTGTTTATGGATGCTATCGAATTGCTGGTAGCGTTCCTGCAGGCTTACATTTTTACATTGCTGTCTGCGCTGTTTATCGGAATGGCTATAGAAGAGCACCATTAATTTGAATTAATTACATATTAATATACACGTTTAAATTATCAAACAATGACTGGAATGATTGGAACCTTAGTTCAGGCTGTAGGAATGCACGGAAACATCGGCGCACTTAGCGCTGGTTTAGCTGCTATCGGTGCTGGTATCGGTATTGGCCAGATCGGTGGTAAAGCTGTTGAAGCGATTGCTCGTCAGCCAGAAGCTATCTCTAAAATCCAAACTAACATGATCATCGCTGCTGCACTTGTTGAAGGTGTGGCCCTGTTCGCGGTGGTTGTTGCGGCCTTCCTCTCAAACTGAGGAAAAAAAGAATACCCGGAGCGGTTGGCTCCGGGCTATTTTAAAATTTGAACATAATTAATTATTACAAAAATATACTATGGATTTAGTAACCCCCAGTATTGGTTTAGTTTTCTGGACAACACTTTGTTTCGCCATCCTGTTATTCATTTTAGGAAAGTTTGCCTGGAAACCTATCCTGGCTGCTATCAGCGAACGTGAAAAATCAATCGAAAGCGCACTTTCAATGGCTGAAGCTGCCAAAGAAGAAATGGCACGTTTGACCAGCGAAAACGACGAGCTTTTGAAACAGGCACGTATCGAACGCGATAATATCCTGCGCGAAGCTAAAAAGGTTAAAGACCAGATTATTGCTGAAGCTAAAGACGCTGCAAATGCAGAAGGCACCCGCATGATAGAGCGTGCACGTGTTGAAATTGATAATCAGAAAGCAATAGCTATGGCTGATGTAAAAAACCAGGTAGCGAGCTTATCAATAGAAATTGCTGAGAAAATCTTGCGCAAGCAGTTTGAAGATCAGCACAAGCAAGACCAATTAGTAGCCGACCTTTTAAAGGAAGTGAAATTGAAATAGAGATATGAGATTTGAGATAAGAGATATGAGATCAGGAAGGCGAAATTTGTGCCCTTAGTCTCAAGTCTCAAATCTCATATCTCACATCTCATATCTAAAAAGAAGATATGTCTGAATTAACAGTTGCAACCAGGTACGCCAAATCATTGATCGATCTTGCGGTGGAACAAAAATCCCTCGAAGAGACGAAAAAGGATATGTTACTTTTTTCGCAAACATTAAGGGCCAATTACCAGCTTCAGGCGGTTTTGGCAAACCCTATAGTTGCCCATAACAAAAAGATCAAGATACTGGAAGCCATATTTGGCAAGAGTGTAAGTAAGCTTACTGATTCTTTCTTCAAGATCATGATCAATAAAAGCCGTTCGGAGATCTTATATGCTACTTCGAAGGAGTTTATCAACCAGTATAATGTTATCAAACACATTATAAGGGCCTATGTAACTTCGGCTACTCCGCTGTCTGAAGAAAACAAAAAGAAAATTGTTGCCGAACTGGAAGCAGCAACCAAAGGTACTATTGAACTGCATACCAAAGTTGATCCGAAACTGATAGGCGGATTTGTACTTACAGTAGGCGATATGCAGGTAGATACCAGTATATCAACCAGCTTGAATAAATTGAAACAGGATTTCGCCCGCGGCGTAAATCAATAATTAAAAAACAAAACTCTAAATAGATAAAAAATGGTAGAGGTTAGACCAGACGAAGTATCAGCAATATTGCGCCAGCAATTATCGGGCTTCAAATCAGAATCTGAATTAGAAGAAGTAGGAACTGTACTTCAGGTGGGTGATGGTATTGCCCGCGTTTACGGATTAACAAAAGTTCAATCAGGTGAGCTGGTTGAATTTGAAAATGGTTTACAGGGTATCGTATTGAACCTTGAAGAAGATAACGTGGGTGTGGTACTGTTGGGCGCTTCAGATGAGGTGAAGGAAGGTGATACCATTAAACGTACCAACAAGATTGCTTCACTTAACGCAGGTGAAGGTATGCTTGGCCGTGTGGTAAACACATTAGGTCAGCCAATTGATGGTAAAGGCGCTATTACAGGTAAAACTTACGAAATGCCTTTAGAGCGTAAAGCTCCGGGTGTAATTTACCGTCAGCCGGTAACCGAGCCTTTGCAGACAGGTATCAAAGCTATCGACGCGATGATCCCGATCGGCCGTGGTCAGCGTGAGCTGGTGATCGGCGACCGTCAGACTGGTAAAACAGCGGTTTGTATCGATACCATTATCAATCAGAAAGAATTTTATGCTGCTGGTCAGCCGGTAATCTGTATCTACGTGGCCTGCGGTCAGAAAGCTTCTACCGTTGCTAACATTGTACGTACACTGGAAGAGAACGGCGCTATGGCTTATACCATCGTTGTATCAGCAAGTGCGGCAGACCCTGCTCCAATGCAGTTCTTCGCGCCATTTGCCGGTGCTGCTATCGGTGAATACTTCCGCGATACCGGACGTCCTGCTTTGATCATCTATGATGACTTGTCAAAACAAGCTGTTGCTTACCGCGAAGTGTCGTTGTTATTACGTCGTCCACCGGGCCGTGAGGCATATCCGGGTGACGTATTCTACCTGCACAGCCGTTTGTTAGAGCGTGCCGCTAAGATCAGCCAGAACGATGATATCGCTAAATCAATGAACGATCTTCCTGAGTCTATTAAAGGTATCGTAAAAGGTGGCGGTTCATTAACTGCACTTCCGATCATCGAAACACAGGCAGGTGACGTGTCAGCTTATATCCCAACCAACGTAATCTCTATTACCGACGGTCAGATATTCCTTGAGTCGAACCTGTTCAACGCAGGTGTTCGTCCGGCTATCAACGTAGGTATTTCGGTATCACGTGTAGGTGGTAACGCGCAGATCAAATCAATGAAGAAAGTTGCCGGTACATTAAAACTGGATCAGGCACAGTTCCGCGAACTGGAAGCTTTCTCGAAATTCGGTTCAGATCTTGACGCTGCTACTAAAAACGTAATTGATAAAGGTGCGCGTAACGTAGAGATCTTGAAACAAGGTCAATACTCTCCGGTAACTGTTGAAAAACAAGTTGCTATCGTTTACGCAGGTACTAAAAATCTGATGCGTAACGTACCGGTGAACAAGATCAAAGAATTCGAAAGCGAATACACTACCCAGTTAGAAATGCGTCACCCAGAAACACTGGCTGCTTTGAAAGCCGGTAAACTGGACGACCAGATCACAGGCGTACTGGAAACAGTAGCTAAAGAACTGGCAGGGAAATATTAATTAGATATGAGATATTAGATGTGAGATTTGAGACAAAATAGCACATCTAATACTTAATAAAAGAATGGGGGCTGAAGTGAGAAGAGGATAAAAATCTCATGTCTCACATCTCAAATCTCACATCTCAACAAAAATGGCTAATTTAAAAGAAGTAAGAAACAGGATCGCGTCGGTAAGTTCAACGCAGCAGATCACCAAGGCTATGAAAATGGTTTCGGCTGCTAAGTTGAAACGTGCCACCAATGCTATTGTACAGTTGCGCCCTTATGCTGATAAGCTGAAGGAAATGCTGGCTAACCTTTCAGCAAGCCTGGAAGATGGTTCATCTCCATTTTTGGAAGAACGCGCGCCAAAACGTGTACTGATCGTAGTAGTATCATCAAATCGCGGTTTGGCCGGTGCTTTTAATACCAACGTGATCAAAACTGCTAATAACCTGATAGCTGAAAAATACAGCGATCAGTTAAAAGCGGGTAATGTTTCTGTAATAGGTATTGGTAAAAAAGGACAGGAGTTTTATCAGCGTCGTAAATACAACGTAATTGGTAATAACAATGAGTTGTATAGCGACCTTACTTTCCTGAATGTATCAAAAGTAACAGAAGCTATTATGGATGGCTTTTTGAAAGGTGAATTCGACCGTGTTGAATTAGTTTACAACCGCTTTAAAAATGCAGCTGTACAATTCCTTACTGTTGAACAGTTGTTACCGGTTCCGAAAGCTGAGAAGAAAGAAAAGGCCACTAATGCAGTTCAGGTAGATTATATCCTTGAGCCTTCACAGGAAGCAATTGTTGAGCAATTGATTCCAAAGAATATCAAGATACAGTTATACAAAGCCGTATTAGATTCACATGCTTCTGAGCACGGTGCACGTATGACAGCAATGGATAAAGCAACCGACAACGCAGGCGAGTTGTTGAAACAATTGAAACTGTCATACAACCAGGCACGCCAAGCAGCTATCACCACCGAGCTTACCGAAATTGTGAGCGGTGCAGCAGCGTTGTCATCAAACTAAAAAAGAATATCATTCTATATAGAAAGGCTTCTCGTTAGAGAGGCCTTTTTTGTTTGACCGCTGATTTATGTGATAATGTTGATTTCGCTGATTTAATCAGCGAAATCCTTAAATCATTTTAATCAACGGTTCAGACAATCTTCATCATCGTGGGTTACCATTTGCCATTAACCGGTATCAATTGTAAATCAATTAAATCTTACAATTATGAAAACAAGGGGATTACTCGTTGTAGTGGCTGCTATTGCCCTCTTCGCTGCATGTAAAGGTAAAAGTGTTTCCAGTTTAGCTGATTCCGCAGGAATCGCTAATTCAGAATTACATAAATCAGAACTAGTTAAAACTATAGATATCAATTTTAAGGTTAAGAATGTCAGGCAGGCAGGAGAGGCGATTGCCTTATTGGTTGATAAATATGACGGAATGGTTATGCACCACGACATGCAATCTACAACTAAGCAAAGCGAGAGGGTCCATCTGAACAACGATTCACTAATGCTGGTATCTGCCTTTAATACTACCGCTAATATGACCGTCAAGGTTCCTTCAGATAAACTGGAAGATTTCGTTAACCAGGTAAACCATATGGGCATTTATGTCAACTCAAGCAAGATGGATATTGATGATAGGACATTCGATTACCTGTCGACTGAAATGAAAGAGAATAACCGCCATGAGTTTGTAGATCAACAGCAGAAAGCTCCCAAAGTAACGCCAAAGCGTGCTGAGGAATTATTGAAAGTAAAGGATGATATTGTCGATAAACAAGTCAGCAACTTGAAAACAGACTATGATGTAAAGTTCAGCACCGTAATCCTGAGCTTTTATCAAAGTGATACGATCCTGAAGGAGATTGTCGCTAACGATGATCCATCGGCTTATAATATACCTTTAGGTAAAAGGATGGCTTTGGCGTTCGCAACAGGCTGGGCCGCCTTTATGGATATACTGATCGTATTGATCAATTTATGGGTGTTTGTACCGATTGGATTGTGCGCCTGGTTAGCTTACCGTTATTACAAGAAAAAGTATGCCCATCGCGCCGTTCTTTAGTATAAAATATTAAAACAATTGTCCGTTTTTCAGTAAACATTTCTATTTTTGTCAAAAAACAATAACCCTTAAGAATATGAGTTCAGTAGAGAACGCTAACGACGAACGCCACTACATTTTGATAACCATAGCTATTGCTGTTGGATTGGTTGGCGTGTTTCTTCGCTTTGCAGGCGATGCGCCTTATTTCAATTGGATAGCTAATATCATCCTGATCATTGGCGTTGGTATTGCATTGAAGGGTGTGTTTGCCATTCTGAAGTAAGAAACTTACAAGTTATAAATGAAAAGCGCTCAGTGTATGCTGAGCGCTTTTTTTATGAACACGATTTAAGGATTTAAGAGATTTGCAAGATGATAGCCACAGACCTGATTAACTGATCACCGGTTGACTGGTAACTAATCAACCAATCAACTAATCTCTACTTAGGCCTATACTTCGAATCATTTAATATCTTCTGATAATCTCTATTAGCCATCAATTGGGGCAAACTAACTTCCGGGTGCTTGTCCATATACTGCCGAACGATCTGCCAGCCGGTCCATAAGGCTAATTTAGGCGCAGCATCGTTTTTCTCGCCCATGCCGGGAGTAAAGGGAGCTTCGCCGATGTATTTCTGTATCTTCTCGAAGTCGCTTTCATAAAGCAGGTTTTGCTCGAGGAAGAAACCCCATATCTGTGATTTGAAATCTTCGCACCATTTTAACTGTTTGCCTGTATAGCCTATTTTAGTAGTATCGGCCACTTCGGGTAGCATCATATCCATAAAGTATAAGATTTTGCCGTTGTACACCATTTTTGCAAGCAGGGTCTTATCCTGTTCATTCTCTGGGAACATATCCTCACGTGCTACCCCCTCAACTATACGCGGCACAATATTATCGGGAGTGAACCGGCGACTGATATAGCGCGGTATGTTTTCAGTTAACGCCGGGTAGAATCTGGAATCAGCGCCTAAAAACATATCGAGCCCAACTGCAAAGTACCCATCACCAATAGAGGTTTGCGCCTGGAAGCCTGAAAGATAGGCATACACCTTTGGTAGATTCTTTTTGGGGAAATAGTATTTAATATGGCGAAACGCATCGGTTACCTCAGTATTAGTTTTATCCATATTCGGAAAAACGGAATCGACATCATGTTTCAGGTCGCGGTAGCCGGTGCCGTCAAACATATTGTGCAATTGCTTGAAATATCCGGTGTCGCCTATCGAACCATATTGCATAATGCGCTGGATGTAGTCGGCGTAAAACGGGCCGTACTTTTTGAACATGCCGACAGCCTGCATATCCATTGGTTTTGAGCGCATTTCGTCAAGATCATGGTCGAACCTTTCAATCTTCACATTTACGTCAATATTGCTTACATCCACCTTTTTAGACCGGCCACAGGCGGTTAATAGTAAACAGCTGATAAAAATTAGGTAAATTTGCTTTGCCCTGATGTAATTGAAGACCATTTTTTGTCGTTTTAGCAAAAATATATTTTTCACTTGCATTAACCTAAGTAAATTGATATCTATACCCGTATGAAGATCGCGCTTGCACAATTGAACTATCACGTTGGTAATTTTGAATCGAATACTGCCAAAATTATCGACCATATACACAAAGCAAAACAACAGGGTGCAGACCTTGTAGTATTTGCCGAATTGTGTGTATGCGGCTACCCTTCGCGCGATTTCCTGGAGTTCAGAGAGTTTATAGAATTATGCGAAACATCTGCAAAGCAAATTGCCGCAGCCTGCCAGGATATTGCTTGTATTATCGGCCTGCCAACTGTTAATAATAATGCCGAAGGTAAGGATCTGAATAATTCGGCCTATTTTATCGAAGACGGTGAAGTAAAAGCCATCGTAAATAAAGCCCTGCTACCTAACTACGATATTTTTGATGAATACCGCTATTTTGAACCATCCACCCAATTTAGCTGTATTGATTTTAAAGGGCATAAGATTGCACTGACAATCTGCGAGGATTTGTGGAATACCATTGAAAACCCGCTATATGTTACCCGCCCTATGGACGTTCTGATCAAAGAGCAGCCAGATGTAATGATCAATATTGCAGCATCACCATTTTCTTACAATCACGACGATGAGCGTATTGCTATCCTGAAAGATAACGCCTTAAGATATCAACTGCCTTTATTCTATGTGAATCATGTTGGTGCACAAACGGAATTAATATTTGATGGCGGTTCACTGATATTCAATAAAGAAGGGGAATTGATAGATGAGTTGGCCTTTTTCAGCGAAAGTTTGTCTTATTACGAGTTAACAGGAAAATCGGAAGTTAAGTTATTACAGCCTTCCACCAAACGCAAGGCAAGGCAGAGCGATATCGAACAGATACACGAGGCATTGATATTGGGTATCCGCGATTATTTCTATAAGTCAGGATTTAAGAGCGCTATTTTAGGTTTGTCCGGTGGCATAGATTCGGCTGTAGTATGTGCACTGGCAGCCGAAGCGCTTGGGCCGCAAAATGTGATGGCCGTGTTATTGCCTTCTCGTTTTTCGAGCGACCATTCCATAAAAGATGCTGAAGACCTGGTGAAAAATCTGGGTTGCAAACATGAGGTCATACCCATAAGACATGTAACTGAGGCGTTTGAAAGTACGCTTCACCCACAATTCAACAATCTACCGTTTAATATTGCTGAAGAAAACATCCAATCACGCAGCCGTGCAGTTATCCTGATGGCGATGTGTAATAAGTTTGGTTATATTCTGCTAAATACCTCCAACAAGAGTGAGGCGGCAGTAGGTTATGGCACATTATATGGCGATATGTGTGGTGGTATATCCGTAATAGGCGATGTATATAAAACGCAGGTATTTGAATTGGCCCGCTATTTAAATCGCGAACGTGAGATCATCCCGGTCAACACCATTGTGAAACCGCCATCAGCAGAATTGCGTCCCGATCAAAAGGACACCGATTCCTTGCCGGAATATGATATCCTTGATCCGATACTGACGGAATACATCGAAAACCGCTGTTCATCAGGCGAGATCATCAAAATGGGTTATGATGAAAATACAGTACGCAGGGTATTGAGATTGGTGAATTTGGCAGAGCATAAGCGTTATCAAACGCCGCCGATTTTGCGTGTATCTCCAAAAGCGTTTGGTATGGGGCGCCGTATGCCGATTGTCGGGAAATATTTATCGTAAGAAAAACTAATGAAAATCTAATTTAAGGATTAAACCATTTCAGCTTAAATTAGTCTAACTGAATATTAAGGAACTTATAGCCATGAAAACGTCACTCTACCGCGCAATTGGCCTGGTGGCCATTGTCGCACTATCCGCATGTAATCGTTATAATTATTACACAGCGGGTCTCAATAAAACTAATATGAGCCAGTACCGCTCTTTTGCATGGCTTTCTCCGCAGGGCAAAATGGAAGATAAACCAACAGCCAACGCAGTAGCCGATTTGAAAATTAAAGACGCTGCTGTGATGTCGTTAACAGGCAAAGGTTTAAGAATGCAAAAAAACAATCCCGATTTGCTGGTTACCTACACTGCTAAAGTTGGCTTGGGTTCTAAAACCGTTTATTACCCTACTTATTATGGCACCGGTTTCTATCCCGGTTTTGGCATGGGTTATGGTTGGGGATATCGCCCTTATTACTGGGGTGGTTGGGGTTTCGGTGGCCCTGCATTTACCTATTATGGTGGTATGACCGCAGTTGACAAAGAGCATTATAAAGAAGGCACTATTATTATCGACCTGATCGATACCCGCACACGCAGAGTAGTATGGCGCGGATTTGGCGTAGGCGAAGTGCATCACGACGTTCAGAAGAACATTGATGATATACCAAAGATTGTTGAAGGCATCATCGAACAGTTAAATACCGGAGCAGTTGTTGTAACCGGAACCAGAGCATCTTAATCCCCTCGTAATATTTATTGTTTTAATTATCCCTGCTATGTGGTGTGGCAGGGATTTTTTGTTTGCGTCATTTCATTCGACTCTAATTTGAATGGTGATTCCAATGGATCTGGCAATACTAATTTGGGCAGTCCGTCGTTGCGAGGAACGAAGCAATCCCCAAACTTTGCAAGTCAAGCAAACGAGAACTTCTTAATGGACGTTCACCAAAATATTCTGGTGCTTTGAATGTTCTAAGTAGAGATTGCTTCGTTCCTCGCAATGACGCAACGAATGATGCGGCCGTAAAGAATCAACGAAATTTATAAATCAAAATAATCAACGGTAAAAAAATGCTGCAACGATATCCTCGCTGCAGCATTCGTGAATGGTTAATATGTGGTATGTTATAATTTGATAAGCTTGCTTTCGCCCACGAAGCTTTGGGTTTTGTTATTGATCACTCTTACTACATAAGTGCCCGGCATCAGGCTGCTGATATTTCCCTGCCATGAAGCTTGTGAAGAAATCACCTCTTTTACTACCAGCCCTGTGCTGCTTACTATCCTGATGTTATATACACCTGCATCTGAACTTTGTGCTGAAATGGCCAGGCTAACAGTGCTGCTGGCAGGATTAGGGTATACGCTCAGGTTACGGCTAACGATGCTGTTGGTATTAGCGTATTGTACAGTTACAATTTTTGAGTAAGATACATTGTTGTTCAGATCTTCTTGTTTCAGGCGGTAAAGGTTAGTGCCATTAGCTGGATTTTTATCTAAAAAGCTGTAGTTGCCCAGAGCATCTGCAGTCACTCCGCCCAGAACCTGGTAAGATGTGCCGTTATCTATGCTTCTTTCTACAGTAAAGCGGGTATAGTTACCTTCGTTTTTGGTATCCCAAACCACATTTACCTGGCGAACATTGTTCACTTTATTGGCTGCAAAATCAACTAGTTTATAAGCATAAGCCTGGTTTTGACGTACAACCACTACGAAACGGCTGCTGCCAAAGCTTGCAGTATCTTTAGTGTCGATGTCAAACAGGTAAGAAGGATTTACTCTCATATCTACAGAGTCTTTTCTGTAGTTATCCATCAGCCAGACATCATATAGTTTTGGTAAACCTGCAAGGCTCTTCAAACTCATGGTGTAAGTTCCTGAAGCAGTAGCTGCGATGTTTAGGCCGATCCTGGTAGCAGTTTGTTTTGGCAATGGCTGTTGGTTAATAGCCAGTGCAACATGGTCACTTGATGAGCTTGACAAGCTTATCGGTGCAAAGCCCCTGATATATAATGCATCGGCATTGAAATCAAATGTTGTTTTTGCGTTGTCATCAAAGCGGATCACGATGTTTTCGTTGTGAATGCTGTCTTTTGACATCTCTAATTTCAAGTATTGATTGTTTGCCAATACCAGGCTTTTTGTACTCATTAACAGGCTTGTTCCTGTAACCTGTGAAGTTGTTTTAGCGCTTTCATTAAAGGTTAATGTTGCAGAATTATTTAAAGCAACTACGAAAAAGCCTGAACCGGTTGGAATAACGTTGCTGGCACCATTGGTATTAAGCGGACCTGCTGCACCTGAACCTGCATAGTATACACCATATGAACCGGTGGTCGGGTTAAGCATTTCGATATACGTTGCAACACCCGGACCGTAGATGCCATTCGTGCTTGAAGATTGGCTGAATTTATCCCAATCGATTGAGCTTGGATAAGGGTTGCCAACTAAGTTAAAACCAATTGTACCTATCGGACTGGCAGAAGTATAGCTTAAATTACCATTTGTTGGTGTAAACCAATCTTTGAAAGTTATGGTGCCCTGGTTTAAAGTTCCAACAGCTGTAACTGCAGTGGCAGCGGCTGGTGAACCAGAAACGTAAGGAGTTGCAGTGCTAAGCCCACCTCTAAAGTAGCATAAATAGCCGTTGGCAACCGGAATATTAAACGGACCGCCGTCGAGATTGATCGTGTAATTAGGTGCAGCGCTGATATCAGAAATACCTCTGAAACTACCATTGAGAAATGTAGTTCCAATTGGAGCAATATCCTCACGATACAGGTATAATGATGGATTGCCTGCTTTACTGGTTGCCGTAGTTGCAAAGTTTGTCCCGGTGATATATGTAGAATTAAGTAAATAATTAATGCTGTAAATATTGTTTCCGTTTGCAGTGGAATTATATACTGAGGAAGATACCAATCTGTAACCACGGATACCGCTCATGTAACGTTGTACTGAAATATTCCCTGACACGCTTGAAGTTGATGGAATAGCCGCTATCGAAGCTGATCCGTTTGCATCAGATGTAAGCGTGAATGTACCATTATTTGTTAGCGTTGATGATGCTGATAAGGTAATAACCAGGTTTGATGAAGCGGTGATCGATCCTGTTGCGTTTACTACTGAACTACCACCTAAAGTAAGGTTACCTGGTCCTGCAATAGTAGCTGAACAAGCTGCATTACCTTGTAAGCCGTTGGTTAATGTTAAAGTCTGACCTGAAGCTACAGTTAATACAGGAGTATTGTTAGCGCCAAACTGAATAGCGGAAATAGATGTACTGCTACTGATTGTTGGCTGATAAGTTCCGGTATAAGGAGCTACACCAATTTGAATTGTTTCACCGCTTACAGGCACGTGACCTGCGCTCCAGTTGGCGATTGTATTCCAGTTGCCTGAGGTGCTGCCTAGCCAGTTATTCAGACAAGACAAGGTAATAGTAGTGGTGGAGACCCCGGCAGTATTGAACCCGGAAATTGTATAAGTGGTTGGTAAGAACCCGGTAGTTGGTGTACCGCTGATAGTTCCTGATGTTGAATCAAAAGTTAAGCCGGCAGGAAGTGCGGCAGGAGTGATGGTATAACCGGTAAGTACAACCTTCCTGATATTGTTCATTGCACCGTCAATTACATAACCTATACCAGTATTGTCGATCCACATGTCTACCGGGTGCGCAAACAAAGCTGCAGAACCAACGCCATCAGCCCAACCCATTTGTTGTGATGCACTGCCTGCTACCAATGATACTGTTTGATCAGGTAAAATCTTTCTAAGATCTCCATTCATCCAATCGGCTACGTAAACAACATTCCCCAACATAGTCACACCAGTAGGTTGATTGAAACGGGCAGCGGTACCAATCCCATCTGCATAAGCAACCGGAGTTGGCTGGCCAACCGGAAAAACCGTGTTGCCGGCAAAAGTAGTTACTACACCTGCAGGTGTAATTTTTCTGATTGCATTATTCAACCAGTCCGCCACGTACACATCGCCGGTGTTTACATCCACTTGTACATCATTTGGTAAATAAAAACGGGCGGCAGAACCTGTGGCATTTACATATTGTGATTGATAATTTTGATTACCTGCTATAGTAGTTACTACTCCCGCAGGTGAAACTACTTGTATCTGGTTCGCATCTTGCTCGGCGCAATACAAATTTCCGGAGTTGTCAAAACTCATACAAGATGCTCCTGACACCAGAGATACCCAAGTGGTAACGGCACCTGTGCTCAAATTCATCTTACGAATTGAGTTATTGTCATAATCTGCAATGTATAATGTTGTTCCTGCTGCATCAAGAGCAAGACCATCTGGGCCACCAAATAAAGCTGCTGTGCCTATACCATCCTGATTGCCTTGTACAGTTGCTGTACCGGCAATGGTAGTTACCACGCCTGCTGGGGTAATTTTGCGAATATCTCTGTTCTTATACTCAGCTACGTAAATGTTGCCATTTGCGTCTCCAACCACAGCTTCCATATCCCAAAAACGGGCGTTTGTACCGGTTGCGTCAATGTGACCTGAGTAACCTGCGCTATTAGTATTCCCTGCAAGGGTTGTTACCTGCCCATAAACTGTGGCAGGAATTGCGCCGCCGGTATTAGTAATGGTTGCGCTATAAGGACTTCCAACTGCTAAGGTAGCAGTAGAAGAGGAATAGGTAATATTGGGAAGCTGAGCCTCAGCTATGCTGCTCAATAAAACTATGATAATCAGGGTATGTAATAACTGTTTCAACTTTGGATAGATTTAATTCTTAACAACTTATGGGAAAATGCGGTAAGAACATTTGCCCCCCGTTATATTAAGACAAACCGTATGCCATATTAATTTAAGAGAAATAAATTGCCTGAAACTTTATTACAGTTTTACAAACTTGCTTTCGCCAATAAGATTTTGTGTGTCGTGGTTAAATACCTTCAAAATGTAGGTTCCGGGCTGTAAATCGGTTGTATTTCCCTGCCAGAGCTGTCCTGAAGCCGTTTTTTCCTGGACGATAAGACCTGCAGTACTGATAACTTTTATATCGTAAGTTTCAGAATTTGAGGACGTGGCAGGTATATTAAGGCTGATATTGTTGCTCACCGGATTGGGGTATATGTTGATATTATTCCCCAATTCGCTACCACTGAGGCCCGAGTATTGAATGGTAATGACTTTGGAATAAGATATGGCATTATTAATGTCTTCCTGCTTAAGTCTGTAAAGATTGGCACCCACTATAGGGTTAATATCCAGAAAACTATAAGAGCCCTGGTCGGTTGCTTTTACGCCGCCAAGTACCTGATAAGTAAGACCGCTATCAATACTACGCTCGACAGTAAAAGCGGTATAATTTCCTTCATTTTTTGCTGACCAGGTTACCGAAACCTGACGCTTATTTCCTGTTATCTTATTAGCTGCGAAGTCAAGCAGTTGATAAGCATATGCCGGGTTTTGACGGATTACCAGCGTAAACCTGTTGTTGCCGAAACTCGCGGTGTCACTTTTATCGATATTGAAGCTATAAGTTTTGTTTTGGCGCATGTCCAATGAGTCCTTTTTATAAGCATCCATTAGCCATACATCATACAATTGAGGAACTGCCACTAAATCGCGCAAACTTAAGGTATATAAACCGCCGTCTGTGGCATTTACATTTAGTTTGATAATCTTGCTCTTAGTTCCGGGCAGTGGGATGGTATTAATACAAAGTCCCGCATTGTCCTGTGACCGTGTAAATAAACTCGCAGCGCCAGGGCCCGGTTTATAATAGGCATCCAGATCGTCATCATAGGTATTGGATGCATTGTCTTTAAACCGGATCAGTGTTTGTTCGCCAATTGTCGAGTCTTTGCCCATTAATTGCAATCGCAGGTATTGATTATTAATAGTTATCAATGAAGTGCCCATCAGTAATTTATTATCGAGCGGCAATGAATTAGTCTTGGCCGATTCACTGAAAGTAATACGCGCACAAGAGCACGTGGCCACCACGAAAAACCCCTGTCCACTGGCAATCATGTTACTTACAAAAGACTGGCTGCCAACACCGCCAGAACCAGCTATGTATGAGCCAAACGTTTTGGTAACTTCATCCAGCACATACATCTTGTTTTTTACCGAACTCCCGTAGATGCCGGTGGTATTGGATACAGTTTGAAAAGTATCCCAGTTGATGGTACTTGCATAAGGATTGCCTACCAGGTTGTACCCACGTACGCTGTCATTTCCCATAGTGGTGCTATACCCGAGACCCCATTTTGTTGGCGTATACCACTCTTTTACTGTAATCGTATCAATATTGAGTGTTCCGGTAGCAGTTAAAGTGGCGTGGACAGGAACATAGCCTGGAGTTGTTTCTGTAGCAAGCGACGCTGCGTTCCGGTCTCCCCTGAAAAAGAAGAGGTAGCCATTGCCGACCGGTATATTGGCAGTAGGGTATGTTGTATCGTCCATGCCATAAAGTGGAGCATTCGAAATATCATTGATGCCTCGATAGCAGCTATTTAGAAAAGTCGTATACTGTGGCGCCATATTCTCGCGGAATAGATAAAGCGTAGGATTGCCGGCTTTATCCAGGCCACCTGCCGGCCCATTAGTGCCGGTTAGATAAGCGGAGTTAATAAGATAATTAATGCTGTAAATCCTGCTTCCCTGGTTAACAGGAGACGACATCAGCCTATAACCACGCCGTGATAACGATCCGCCAGACATGAACCGCTGCACGTTTACATTGCCCGAAATAATTGCTCCCCTGGGCACTGCCGCAACTGTTGCAGACCCCGTTGTGTCCGATTTTAAAGTCAGATTCCCGCCGCATGCGAGAGAACTATTGGTACCGATCATCGTCAGTATACCTGTGCTGGATACACTGAACACACCGGACGAAAGCGTTTTAACTCCTGCGCCGCTAAAGCTCACTTTATTAAAATTTGTACCGGCGCTGCTGCCATCGGTTAGTGTTTCTGCTGCCGCACCATTGAATAAGGTAGTGCCTGTGCTTTGCGAGTATATGCCGCTATTGTTATAATCGCCACTTATGGTTAGGTTGGCGGTGCCCAGGATCAATTTCCCTGAGTTCGTTAACTGGCCGTTCACGGTAATAGCACCACCTGTTTGTTTTAGTGAGTCGATATTGTTAAAAGTCCCTGTAATGGTCATGCCGCCCGTAGCGCTAGCCCCCTGGCTGATAATGCCCGAGTTGGTAAGACCTCCGGAGGCTGTTATGGTTCCGCTGCTGGTTTGTGATATAATACTTGTTAACGATGCATTGGTCAGTGCGCCACTTACTGTGATGTTGCCCGCAGTTTGAGTCACGGTTCCGCTATTATTTAGTGAGCCGGTGACGGCCATTCCACCTGTTGATCCTGTGTTTTGTGTATAAGCGCCGGCATTAGTAAAACCACTTGAGGCGGTGATAGCGCCGGTGCTTGTTTGCGATATAACGCCTGTTGCCGCTACGTTGGTTAAGGCACCGGTGAAGGTGATGTTACCACTGCCTGTCTGGTTCAGCGTTCCTGCATTGCTTGAAGTGCCTGTAACGGTCAACGTACCCGTGCCTCCCTGGTTGAGCGTAGTGCCACTGTTAGACGTAAAATTACCGCCTACACTAACCACCGGACTGTTTGTCGCAAAATCAACTGTTTCGGTGCTTGATGCGGAGAGCATCATATTACCACTTACAGAAACCGTTCCCGCATCAGCTTTTTTAGTAAGCGAACCGGCGAACACCAGGTTTTGATATAAAGCCGGACTTGTATTTAACGCAGTAGTTGAGGTAGTGTAAACTTCCTGGTTACCTGTCCCATTGTAATAAACCGTACTTGTTCCGGTACCTCCGGTATTATTATAGAAATCGATTGTTCCGGCTACGCTTGATGTGTTTATTGCGGCAGCGTTGGTAAGTTGTAAAACAGGACTTAAGGCTGAACCCGAAGGCATATCAACACTGAAGGTTGGTGTTGCAGAGGTAGTTGGCAAAAGCCCGCTATTTGTGTTAGCAGTTGAGATTATGCCATCCACAATAGTGGTGCCGCCCTGCAATGAAAAAGTAGCATTGTTATAGGCGAAACCTAAAAAAACAACCCCATAGGTGGTGGAGTTAACGGCCACATTCCCTGAAACGTGTAAACTGGAGATGGTTGAAACGAAATTGAGATTATTGGTAGTAAAAACTGATAGAAATGTGCTGCTATTTCCAACATTCAGCGAGGCACACGTTATTGATCCGGCCCCTGCAAGCGTTGTTGTCAAAGTTCCGGTGCCTTGCAAAAGACTAGTGCTTGGATTTTGAGTGATATTGCCTGTTACCGCAAGTGTATAGCCGCTATTTACAGTGAGTGTAGCATTTTTTGTCACCCCAAAGGTAAGACTTGCAATAGTTGTGGTAGTTCCGGAATTTAAAGTTGGCTGATTGGTAAATGAAAACACACCTATCTGAACGGCATCACCGGAACCAGGCACCGAACCCGAGCTCCAATTACTCCCGGTACCCCAGTCTGAATTGGTTGTGCCTTTCCAATCGATGGTTGTGGCATTGCTCCTGAGTAAAAACAAACACTGCAAAATGCAGGCGACTAATATGATCCGGTAATTTCTCATGTGAACGCGTATTTATGGGGAGCCCGTCCGTATTTTATAATAGCCAATTATTCAAGTAGTTTCTTAATAATTTAACTATACGTTGCCTTTTGAGAAAAGTTACGAAGAATCTATACCGTTAAAACACGGTATTTTAGACCATTTTAGGTCAATTTTTGTTTGTTTTTTTAACCAATATGAAAAATAAAATCGACTACAAATGATAAGAGCCTCATTTTCATGAAGCTCTTATCTATACTTGAAGTGGGAGGGACGTGGTCTGAATTTTACAATTTGACAAATTTATTTTCGCCAACAAGGGTCTGTGTTTTATTATTAAACACCTGGATAACATAGGTTCCTGGTTGCAGGTTTTCTGTTGTTCCCTGCCAGCTTTGCTGCGATGTTGAAGCTTCTTTTACCAGGCGACCGGAGGTGTTCATAAACCTGATACTGTATAAGCCGGCAGTGTTGTTTTGGGTGTTAATTGCCAGGTTGATATTGTTGCTAACCGGGTTAGGGAATATCGTCAGATTACTGCCTGCAATTCTATTGCTCTGGTTAGCGTACTGGATCGTTACTATTTTTGAATAGCTGATGGTATTATTGAGATCTTCCTGTTTCAAACGATATAGGTTTGTGCCTATTGATGGGCTTTGGTCAATAAAGCTATATTTACCTGCTCCGGTTGCATCTACGCCACCCAACACGCTGAAGGTTGCTCCATTGTCTGTACTGCGTTCAACCGTGAAATTAGTATAATTCTCCTCGTTCCGGGTGTCCCAGGCCACTTGGACTTGCCGCGCTTCGGACATTTTGTTCGCGGTAAAGTTTATCAGCTTATATGCGTAAGCCGGGTTTTGACGAATAACCAAAGTAAAACGCCTGCTGCCGAAGCTTGAGGTATCACTTCTTTTAAGGTAAAACTGGTAAGTAATATTTTGCCTCATATCCAGCGAGTCCTTTTTATAGTTGTCCATCAGCCATACATCAAAAATTCGCGGAACTGAAACTATATCTTTAAGCGAGATGCTATAAATGCCGGTTGCATTTGCACTAACGCTCAAGCCCATGCTTTGTGACTGGAGTTTTGGAAGCGGTACAGCGTGAATCGCTAAGTTGAAGTTATCAGCCGATAGGTTCGACATACTTACAGCTCCATAACCGACTTTATATATAGCGTCTGTGTTCGAATTATAATTGAGACTGGCCTGGCTGTTAAACTTGATCATGGTTTCATCAGTACTGATAGAATCCTTTGCAAGGCGCAGTTTTAGATATTGTAAATTGGCAATACTGGCTGGTTTGCCCATCAGCAGGTTTGTTCCGGTATTTTGTGAAGTCGTCGTTTTTGCTGATTCATTAAAATACATCTGCCCACCGGTATTGCTAACCAGCACAAAAAAGCCCTGCCCGCTTGAGATAACATTCGAAGCTCCCAATGTGCCTGTACCCCCTGTGCCGGCGGTATAAGTACCAAAGTTTTTGCTTACCGGATCTAATACATAAATAGTGGAGCCTACAATAGTGCTAGTCCCGAAAATCCCTGTTGTTTGCGATGATGATTGGAACGTGTCCCAATCTATTGCACATGGATAAGGGTTGCCAAGCAGGCAAAAGCCTCTTCCTGCAGCCGGGGCTCCGGTGGTATAGCTTAGGGTAGTAGCGGCTGGTGTAAACCAAAGCTTTACTTGTATCTGCCCTATATTTAAAGTACCACTTGTGCTTAATGTAGTAGCTACCGGCACGTAGGTTGTTTTGGTTTCGTTGGTATAAGTGTCACTTGACCTGTTGCCCCGGTAAAAGCATAGATAGCCATTCGCCTGTGGTATGTAAAAACCAGAACCATCCACATCAAGGGTATAGCTTGGGCTGGAGTTGATGTTATTTATACCTCTGAAATTGCCGCTGGTAAATGTTGCGCCGGAGGCGGTTAAAAGATTTTCACGATATAAATAAAGAGATGGATTGACTGGAGCAGTATTATCAAATCCTCCGTTGGTTGTAGTTGCAGTAAGATAGATCGAATTCTTCAGATAGTTTATGCTGTAAACTTTGTTGCCGCTACCAGTACCATTATATACCGGAGACGATAGTAATCTGTATCCGCGATTAGTAATACTGCCGCCTGACAGATAACGCTGAACATTGATGGAGGCTGCTGCAGTACCAGTAATTGCGCCGCTTGCTATAGGTCCGATTGAGGCATCGCCGGTAGCGTCTGATTGCAGTGTAACACTTAATGGCGATGTTAGTGTCAATGTGCCGGTACCGGTAATAGTAACCAGCGAACGTGGTTGCAAAGTAACTGTTGGCGTAGTGCCGGCGCCCACGATAGTTGGGGTAGCACCTGTATTAACCGTTATGCCACCAGATACCGTAAGGGAAGAACCGGTGGCCATAGACAAAGTCACCTGCGATGTTGACGCTATTTTTCCGAAAGTGATACTGTTTACCGTAACTGCAGTGCTGATCTTAGGCTGATTGGTAAAATTAGCTGTTCCGATCAGTACGTTATCATATTGCGTTGGCACGGTATTGTTGCTCCAGTTCTGTGATGTAGTCCAGGATGTGCTGTTTGACCCATCCCAGGTACGTGTTGTACCGCATGCTAAGCTGATGGTAGTTGAACTGCTGCCGTAATAATTGTAAGCGGTAATGGTATATGTTGTTGCTGTAAACGTTGCTGATGGCGTGCCTGATATAGTGCCGGTAGTAACGTCAAAGGCTAAGTTATTAGGTACTGTATTATCTATCGTGTAGCCAGTCAGCGTCATCAACCGGATATTATTATTGGTGTAATCAGCTATATAGGCATTACCTGATGCATCTATACATAAATCGATAGGGTTATGAAATCTGGCAGCTGTGGTTATGCCATTTGTTGTACCTGTCTGTGCTGTGGTACTGCCTGCTACCAAAGTAACCACTCCGGCAGGAGTGATCTGTCTTATTTCATTGTTTGTATAATCCGCAACATAAAAATTACCGGCCCCATCCATCGCAATACCTGTAGGACCGTTAAATCTTGCTGCGGTTCCGGTCGCATTTGTTCTTCCGCTGGTTGTACTGCCGGCAAAGGTTGTTACGCCTGTCGATGTTGATATTTCACGAATTTCGTTGTTGCCATAATCGGCCACAAATACATTTCCGGCCGCATCAACCTGAACGTCCAGCGGACTGTTAAACCTGGCTGTAAGCACGTTTGCGCTGTTGGTAGAACCCGCAGTGCCTGATCCGGCATATACGCTTACTACTCCCGCTGATGTTATTTTCTTAACCTGGTTTGCATCCTGATCAGCAACAAAAAGGTTGCCTGAGCTATCAAAGCATAAACCGGCTGGCCCGGTAAGCCCGGTAGCAAAGGTTGACACAGCACCTGCCGATGTTATCTTTTTAACCACACCGGTGCCATAATCGCTTACATATATATTGCCGGAAGCGTCAATAGCAATGCCTTCAGGAGTAGTGAATCCTGTAGCGAAGTTAGAGACCACTCCGGCCGGAGTAATTTTACGGACGGTACCATTGTTTCCATCAGTTACATACAGGTTGCCTGAAGCATCTTCTGTAACACCAAGCGGTCCGTTGAATTTGGCGGCAGTTCCCGTACCATTAGTGGTACCGCTGGCGCCGGTTGCACTTCCTGCAAAGGTGGTAACCGTCCCATAAGTATTAGCGGGTACAGTGCCGCCGGTATTTGTCGGGGTTATTGTACTTATAGCTGTTCCGGATGTAAAAATGTATGTGGACGGGTTATAAGAAATGTTCGGCGCTTGTGCCTTAACACTTGTCGTTAGTATGAATGGTAATAAGGCTGCAACAGCATACCTGAATTGTTTTTTCACAACAATTAGTTTAGTTAGGGATTATTTAACTCAAAACTAAGAATTTTTTATACCGGCTTTTTTATACGGAGTTTTGAGAAATAGGTTGTAACTAATTGATTATCAGTGGAATAATTACCTATTGGTTAATTTATGACAATTTTGTTATAGCTATAATTAACATAAAAATTAATAGTTAATAAATCCGTTAAATATTGCTTAATGGATAATTAAAGGAGGTTAATCCATAATTAACTAAATTGTTGAAAATTGTGGATATGTTGAAAAATAGTTAACGAAGTTTCATCGATTCGCGGAGAATTTGCCCAGTTTGAAATCTGGATGAGGCGGCTAAGAACAAAGAAAGCATGAACATCATTGTTCATGCTTTCTTTGTTTTGAAGTGAATAAGATTATAGTTTAACGAATTTGTTTTCGCCTACCAGGTCCTGGGTGCTGTTATTGATAACCCTTATTACATAGGTACCGGGCCTTAAATCGCTTACATTACCCTGCCATGTAGCCTGAGATGATGTGATATCCTTTACTACCAAACCAGAACTGCTCATAACCTTTATACGGTATACCGCAGCGTTTGCAGTACCGGTATTTATAGCAAGGTTGATGGTGCCACTAGATGGGTTAGGGAACACATTGATCTTTCCACCCACCAGTTGATTACTCAGGTTAGAATACTGAATAGTTACTATTTTAGAGTAGGAGATCGTATTGTTGATGTCCTCCTGCTGTAAACGATACAAGCTTGTGCCGTTTGCCGGATCCTTGTCAAGGAAGCTATAGCTGCCGGCTCCGGTTGCTTTTACACCGCCTAATATTTCGTAGGTTTTACCATTGTCGGTGCTGCGCTCAACAGTAAAGTTGGTATAGTTGCCTTCGTTCACCGTCGCCCATTTAACTTCAACCTGGCGTAAGGTTGTTACTTTGTTGGCGGCAAAATTTGTTAGCTGATACGCCAGCCCGGGGTTCTGACGGATAACCAGCGTGAAACGTCCTGCACCGAAAGAGGCGCTATCAGTTTTGTTAACGTCAAAGCTATAGGTCTTATTCAATCTTAAGTTAACTGAATCAGCTTTGTAAGCATCCTTCAGCCATAGATCATATAACTGAGGCACTTGTACCACGTCTCTTAAAGTCAGCGTGTATTTGCCGCTATTTGCTGCGCTGAAATTGATCTTTACAGCCTCGGCATTTTGCTTAGGGAACGGGATATTGTTTATCGAAAGATCAACCATATCTGTTGATTTGGTTGACAGACTTGCCTCACCAAGCCCACGCATAAAGGCTGCGTCTACACCGCGTGTATATTTTCCGGTGGCCATACTGTTAAACCTTATCATTGTTTGATCACCTACGGTAGAATCTTTACCTCTTAGCTGCAGCCTGATAAATTGATTATTGATCATGGCAATAGGCTTGGTGCTTTCCAATAATTTATTGCCGGTATTAAGCTTTGTTGTTTTAGCCGACTCATTAATAATGAACTGTCCGCCGGTTGTGGTGGCTACTATAAAGAATGCCTGTCCGCTTGATATAACATTGCTTACAAATGCTGCACTACCCACTCCATTTGAGCCTGCCACATATGATCCATAACTTTTGGTTAAGGCATCAAGCTCATAGATAGTATTGGACACATTTACACCATACATGCCTTGTGTGGATGTAGTGGTTTGGAAAGTATCCCAGTCAATAGCGCTTGCATAAGGGTTTCCTACTAATTGATAGCCCTTTGCTTCAGCAGGTGTTGATGGAGAATAACTTAAAGTTGATGAGGTAGGCGTGAACCAATTACGGAATACTATCTGTCCTTCATTTAATGACCCTGTAGCGTTAAGCGTAACAGGCTGAGGAACATAACTTGTAGTTGTCTCGGTTGCATAAGAAGCGGCTGCTCTGTCGCCTCTGAAGAAACATAAGAAGCCATCTCCTGCTAAAATATTAAACGGACCACCATCTACATCCAGCGTGTAATTTGGAGCAGATAAAATATTGTTGATCCCCCTGAAGTTACTTCCGGTGAAAGTACTGTAGTCAGGGATCATATTTTCGCGGAAAATATAAAGAGTCGGATTAGCTGCTGTTGGATTATCAAAACCGCCGTTTGTTGTTGTCGCGGTCAGGTACATTGAGTTTTTCAGGTAATTGATACTGTAAATATGGTTGCCGAAACCATCCGTTGCATTGTAAACAGGGCATGATAAGAAACGGTTACCCCTGTAGCCGGAACCACCGGTCATATACCGCTGAACGGTAACATTTCCGGTAATCGCATTTGCGGCGATTTGTCCTACTGAAGCATCGCCCGTTGGGTCTGATTGCAGTGTAAACAATCCACCGCTGGACATTGTAAGGGCAAGTGTACCGGTACCGGATACATTTAATTTAGAAGCTGGTGCCAGGTTGATTAGCCCGGTTCCGGTAATGTCAACTGTAGATCCGGTATTAACAGCCATAGAGCCCTTTACTGTTAAAGTTTCAGGGTTGTTAACGGTAAGTGTTGGGGCTTTCGCCGCGCCGAATGTTATTGAGTTAACATTTACGTTACCTGTAGATGCATCAATTGTTGGTTGATTGGTAAAAGATACCACGCCGATTTGCACGTCATCAGTTGCGGTCGGAACAGTTCCTCTGCTCCAGTTGGATGCAAGTCCCCATACGCTGCTTGTTGTGCCCAACCAGTCGTTAGAGTTGCCACAAGATAGTGTCACCACAAAACTGCTGCTGCCTGACGCGTTAAATGCTGTAACCGTATATTGAGTTGCAGCGAAGTAAACATTCGGAGTGCCGGCAATGGCTCCTGAACTTGTATTAAACGTAAGGTTGGTATGCAAAACTGGGACAATAGCATATCCAAGTAATGCAATCTGGCGGATAGATGAACTGGCATTCCTGTCATCTCCTACATATAAATATCCTGAGTAATCGGCCACAATAGCTGTTGGCGTATAAAGTTCAGCCAGTGGGCCAACTGCGTCATAATCGTTTTGCACACCATCGCCTGCAAGGGTGAAGACAACACCGGTAGGACTAACCGTTCTTACCTTGTTGTTGCCGGCATCCGCCACTTCTACATATCCCGATGCATCAATAGTAAGTCCCTGCGGAGCATTCAGGCCCGCCGTCGAAGCTACGAAAGTAGAAACAGCGTATGGAGATGTTGTGCTAATCTTTCTGATCGTATTTGCTGCATTGTCAGTTACGTAAAGGTTGCCTGTTCCGTCATAAGTGATACCTATAGGGCCATTGAACCTGGCAGAGGTTCCGGTAGCGTTGTCAACTTCGGATGCTACGCCTGACGCACCTGCTATAGTTATTACTGCACCGGTATTAACATTTACCCTCCTGATTGTACTGCCTGCATTATCGCAAACGTACAAATAGGTAGTACCATCATATACAATTCCGGTAGGATGATTAAAGTGAGCGGCAGTTCCGGTGCCATCAGTTTCTACCGGAAGTCCGGAAGCTCCGGCCAGCGTAGTAACTGCGTAGGGAGCAGTGGTGCTTATTTTCCTGATCGTACTTCCCAGATAATCGCTTACGTATATATAACCAGCCGGATCAAACGCTATACCCCACGGATTGTGGAATGTAGCTGAGGTGCCCGTTGTATTATCGCTTTCAGTAGCTGTACCATTACCCGCTATCAATGTTGTTGTGCCGCTTGAGTTAACCATGTAGATGGCATTCCCCTGGTAGTCTGACTCATACATATTCCCATAGCCGTCTATTGCAAGTCCTTTAGGATTATAAATAGGGGAGGAACCAGGTACAAAGGTTGTGACTGTGCCATATACCTTTGATGGTACGGCGCCACCACTATTTGTAGGTGTAATTGCCGGAGATATCGCCGTATTTAATGTTAAATTATATGATGACGGACTGTAGTTTATGTTTGGACGAAGGTTATTTGCCTGGCATGATAATGTAAGTGTCGTAGCAGCTGCCCCGGTTGTATTAAAGGCGGTAACAGTATATGTGGTAGAAGAAAATGCTGCAGTTGGCGTCCCTCGTATAACGCCGGTTGTGAGATTAAAGCCTATTCCATTACCCAATGCCGGGCTTATTGTCCAGCCCGTTGCAACAATCTTGCGAATAGTAGATGATGTAGCCTTATTGTCGCCTACATATAAATTGCCCGTAGTTTTATCGGCTGTTATGGTATAAGGGCTATAAAACTCAGCATTTGTCCCGACACCATTCAATTCATTTAGTACCCCGTCTCCGGCAAAGTTTGCAATTGAACCGGTTGTGGATATTCTTTTAATACGGTTGTTGCCGCGATCTGCCACGTACAAAAAACGAGCTAATAGTGTGATTCCTTCGGGGCTCGAAAGGCCGGCAGAGGCATTTACAATTGTGGTTACTGCAAAAGGCGTCGTAGTGCTGATCTTTCTGATTGTATTTCCACCATTATCAGTAACATACAAATTGCCTGCCCCGTCGTAAGTTATTCCTTTCGGGCCATTAAACCTCGCCGAAGTTCCGGTTGTATTGTCCACCTCGCCGAGCGTGCCTGACAATCCGGCAATAGTTTTAACTGCGCCTGTTGCTACGGTAATTCTTCTTATGGTATTCCCGCCGTAGTCACAAACATATAAATATGTCGAACCATCAAATACCATTCCCGATGGCCGGTTAAATGCGGCTGTTGATCCGGTTGCGTCCAATTCAGCCTGGTGGCCTGACGTACCTGCAAGCGTTGTGACGGCATATGGCGCTGTTGTACTTATTTGCCTAATCGTGCTACCTCCGTAATCGCTCACATATACATAGCCGGCAGCGTTATAAGCAATTCCCCATGGCCCGTTCAGCGCGGCCGACGCTCCTGTGGCATTATCGCTTTCAGCTGCAGCACCAGTACCCGCAATTAACGTAGTTGTGCCACTTGAGTTTATCATGTAAACCTGGTTGGTCCCTGTATTTACTTCATAAACGTTTCCTGACCCATCTGCAGCCAATCCCCTGGGATTATACATTGCACCCCCTGACACCAATGTGGTGACAGTACCATAAACAGTAGCTGGTACAGCTCCCCCTGCATTTGCAGGCGTCAACTGACTAATGGTTACATTAGTAGTATACGCGTTTGTTGACGGACTATATGAAATGCTTGGCGTTTGTGCCCGGGCATCTATAGTAATCAGAAATAATAAGGGGACAAATAATAAAAATGGTAGATATTTTTTCACAATAACAACAATTTGATTCGGCTATACGAATGTAATTAAATTTAGTTACACATTTCCTAAGGGTTAATAAGTGTTGCCGGGTGAAAAGAGATTTGCTTTTATTTTAAGTTAAATGAATAAGATCAGCGGTAACTGGTTGATTAGCAGATGTTCTCAAAATCCTATCTAAAGAAGCTTTTTGGAAAGAATAGAGATATGATTTAATTAACTTATAATTAATTATAATATTTTTTGTTGATAATATGTTGAAAACTAATTGATATTAGGAAGCACTAAAATAACCGTTTAGTTAAAAAATAAAGGGTTGTCATCTAAATATGACAACCCTTTATGGATTTCGATTTATGATAAGTTCGGCTTATAATTTAACAAGTTTTGATTGGCCTACAAAGGATTTATCCTTGTTATTAACCACCTGTATAATATAAGTTCCTGGCAGCAGGTCGTTTACATTTGTTTGCCAGTTTGATTGAGGCGAAGTGCCTTGTCTCACGATCAAGCCGTAATTGTTTGTAATAGTGTATTTATAAACCGGATTTTTATCGTTCGCAGCTGCGTTTACGGTTGTAGTTATCGTGCTGGCCGCTGGGTTAGGATAAATATTCACACCATTATTAGCAACCGGGCTGCCTTGAGTTGCAAAGTTTACCGGGATAATAGAAGAATAAGTGATGTTATTATTTATGTCTTCCTGTTTCAAACGGTACTGGTTATTGTCGCCCGGATATTTGTCAAGCAAACTATATTGACCTGCACCTGTTGATGGCACACTGCCAACTATAGTGTAAGTTGCTCCACCGTCAGTACTTCTTTCTACGGTAAAGTTTGTATAGTCAAATTCATTCTCAGTAGTCCAGGTTACCTGAACCTGTTTTCCTGTTGCTTTGGTTGCAGTGAAGTTAAGCAGGTGGTAAGCAAGTGCAGGGTTCTGGCGGACAACTAATGTAAAACGGTGAGCGCCATAGCTGCCTGTATCAGGAGTGATAGAAAATGTATAGCTTGAGTTAGTACGCATACTTACCGAATCGCCTGTAAGAGCATCTTTCAGCCAGATATCATACAATTGTGGGATGTTTTGAATATCCTTCAGGTTCAGCGTATAAGTGCTGTAAGCATTCGAGCCAACCTTTAGTGGAATAACAAGCCCGTTGCTTAACGGAAGCTGATTAATAGCCAGAACTTGTTTATCGGCAGATAAACTACCTAAGTTTACTTTGCCAGAACCTATCCTGTAAAGGGCATCTTCGTTCATAGCATAACCTGGTTTCGCATTGCTGTTGAATACGATCAGGATGTTATCTTTATTTACTGTATCCAAAGCCATTTCCAGGCGCAGCAATTGCGGTTTGGCTTCCAGCGCAAGTGCCTTAGGCGAGTTCTTCGCAGTCATAAACAAGTTTGGAGATGTTACTTGTTTCAGGGCATATTTTGCTGTTTCGTTGAAGATCAGCTGACCGCCGGTACCAGATGCAAGTACAAAAAATGCTTGTCCGCTTACAATGTATCTGCCACCTTTATTGGTATAAATTGTACCTGCTGAGCCAGCCATGTAGCTGTCATAGTTTCCTGCCGGGTTCAACTCGTAAATAAATGGTGAAACATTAGATGCGTATATTCCGCTGGTTGTTGTAGTGGTGTTATAAGTATCCAGGTCAATAGTACATGCATACGGGTTTGCGACCAGGTTAAAGCCCTGGGCAGCAGCATTAGGGTTTGAAAAGCCCGGTGCTGTAGACGTTGGTGTGTACCAGTCTCTGAAAATGATCTGCCCCTGGTTAAGATAACCGGTAGCGGTTAATGTTGCAGCCGTAGCGACATAATTTGTTTTGGTTTCAACATCGAACGTAGCAGCTGATCTGTCTCCTCTGAAAAAGAACAGGAAGCCATTACTTGCCGGAATGGTATATGTCGATGCCTCATTGTTCAGGCTGTATGTCGGTGCGTTGGTAATGTTGCTGATACCGCGGAAGTTACCGCTGATGAAGCTTGAATTACTTACAGGCACATCTTCACGGAACAGGTAAAGCGTAGGATTTTCTGATGTAGTGGTTACTGTTGATGAGACATCAAATCCGCCTGCGGCCAAAGTTGTTCCGGTTATATAGGCTGAGTTTTTTACATAATTCAGGCTGTAGGCCAGGTTGCCGTTGGCGTCGGCTACGCCTGAATTATTTACAGGTGATGCTAACAAACGGTAACCACGTAATGCTGATAAATAACGTTGTACGCTCACTTTTCCAACTATCGATCCTGCGGTTATCTGGTCTATCGCTGCTGAACTTGTTGCATTAGATTGCAGCGTAAAGCCTAAACCCGAATTGATGGTTAATACACCGGCACCGGCTACGTTAACAACTGATGTTGGAGCCAGGTAAATATTCCCGTACCCAACCGAAGCTGTTCCGGTAACCACAGGTACGGCGTTGTCATTTATTGTGAGGATATTATTAATAGTGAGAGATCCTCCGCTTGCAACTGTCAAAGTTGGTGGGCGGTTAGCGCCGAATGTCAGGTAAGCAACGGTTATAATATAGCCGTTAGCTATTGTAGGATCTTTTTTTGCACCCTGGTAAGGTTGCACTCCAATACTAACATAGTCTGTAGCGGTTGGTACGCTGCCTGTACTCCAATTACTGGCAGTTTTCCAGTCAGCACTGGTTTTTCCTATCCAGTAGTTTTCTATCACTGTTGCGATACTGATGTTGGTAGTAGCGCTGCCTGAACCGTTGGTTGCTGTTATGGTATATAAAGTTGCTGCCTGCACCGCAGTTGGCTTACCTGATATCTGGCCTGTGGTTGTACTAAAAGCCAGGCCTGCAGGTAGTGTGCCACTGATGCTGTAACTAAAAGGACCTGTCGCAGGGCTGGTCATGTTTGTTACAGTAGGCGTAAGCGTTGTTATTGTTGCATTAGTTGTGTAAACGTTTACCGAAAATGGGTTGTAAGTTATAGTAGGTAATACCGTGCTGGCATTACATTTAAGTGTTACTGTTGTGCTATTGCTTGTACCGCTGGCATTATATGCGGTAATGGTATAAGTAGTAGAAGCAAATGCCACGGTAGGTGTACCACTAATGGTACCGGTAGTATAATCAAAGCTTAAACCTGCGGGCAGTTTTCCGCTGATGAACCAGCCGCCTGTTGCGCCGTATTTTGTTAAAGTATTATTCGCATAATCGGATACATACAAATTACCCTTGCTGTCTGTAGCCAATCCTTCAGGATTAGTAAGGCCGGTTATAGATGTTAAAGCGGTTCCGGCAGCGTTATAAATTTTAATGGTGTTTGTTCCGTTAGCTGAATCACTAACGTAGATATTGTTAGAACCATCAACATAAAGGCCATAAGGACTGGTAAGCCCGGTGGTTACAAGTGTTGAAATATAAGTTCCAGTGCTTGAAAATTTAACAACCTTATTGGGTGTATTATTTAATACATAGATATTACCCGAACCATCTGTAGCCACATTCACAGGGTTTGATATATTGGCATTACTGATTGAAAAATTAAGTGTACCGGCTGTCGTATATTCCTCTATTACTGTGTTGCCGGTATTATAGCTTCCTTCTGCGATGTCAATGTTGCCATTGCTACTGTTGATCGAAATGCCATTGGCTGTTCCTAATCCCTGAACTACGATAGCTATAAAAGTACCGGCTGCGTTATACTCGGTTACGTAAGCGTTACCATTGTTATTGCCGTTACCATTGTTTGTTCTTTGATAGTTCAAAACAAAGACGTTACCTGAGTTGTCGATTGCAATACCGGTAGGATTGGATATTGTATTGACGCCACCTACAGGTGCATTTACGGCAAAAGTGCTCCATGTATTAGTCGTTGGATTGTATTTACTTACTGAACCAAGATCGGTTTTGTTAACGCCGAAGTTGGCCACATAAACGTTTCCTGAAGCATCTGTAGCAACGCCATAAGGAAAATCAAGGGTACCTCCGGTTATGTTAGTGCCTGCACTATAACCAAATGCACCTACAGCACCTCCTGTGTTGGTTGGTGTTATGGGTGTCATAGCGGTACCTGCGGTAAGCGTAGCACTATTTGGAGTGTATGAGATGATTGGCGCCTGGCCAAAAGCTGTTAACGAGAGTAAAGCAAATACAAGATTTAGGATAACGAATTGACTCTTTTTCACGGCAACTAAAATTAATATCAATAATTTAAAATAATTCGGTACTCAGCCATGTGCAAAAACTATGCACTTAGGTGTTGTAACAGTTGTCAAAAAATCAGAATGGCCTTAATTGACGTGAAAAAGCATATTATTTTTTCGTAACTCATTTTAAGTCAGAAGAAAACGTTTGGCAGTTTGGGGAATAATGGGTACGCGAATTCCCTAATTTGTGGACTATTCCCCACAATCATTTTCTTTTAAGATATAGTTCGTTGCTTTAAAAGATTTCTATGTTAATAGATAGTTTAGGTAGTGTTTATAAATTGTGAAAATATGTCGGGATAGTGTATTCTGAAAATCGTATAGGGCAAACAAGTTGCTTTATTAGTTAACTTGTAAACATCTGACAGCGTGCAGATTGTTTGAACTTTTTCTTGAAATCTATAGATATGAAGCGGACAAAGAATGTATTGAACCGGTGCTAAGGTTTCAAGTAATTAGGAGAGAACAAAGAAAGAGTGATTATAAAGCTGACCTCTTACTGCGATACAATTTAATAGCAGCAAAAAAGGACGCCGCAACAACTAATGCAATCACCCAGGTATCTAAAGGGCAGGCAGCATCCGGGTCGTCACCAAAGCAAGGTAAGGGCTGAGCAAATACGTTTGCAGCACTGATAAGGAGTAATAGGATTACGCTAAGCGCGACTCTTAATAATTTCATTAAATTATCTATCTATTTCAAAGATACAGATTTATTTCTATAATCATAATTAGTCTGTACCGTTGCTTTATACGGTTTTAGCTCACTTTTAGATACAATTTTAATTTGATCAAAAAAACTGCCAGGGGAAAATTAGCTTTTATATCATAAATAAAGAAATTTTTAGTTTATAATGGCTGTGATGGCCTTATGATATAAACATAGTATGGTGAATAACTATTCTGTTACATTAGGTTTAAAAAGTATATTTTTATCCGTTATGGCATTTTCTGTTACAGGAGGTAGATGAGAAAACTTTACTCTTTATTGCTTGCCGGTTTAATACTGCTTCTGGCTGACACCGCATTTTGCCAGCAACAGTTGGTGCCCGCTGATAAGAAAAAGGAACTGGACGCACTTTCCACAAGGGCAGGTTCTGATTTCATCAAAAACCAGCAGCAGGCAGTTGCATTTGCCAAAAGTCATAACTGGGTAATCAGCCGCAAAAATAAGAAAGGCGGCATCCAGGTTTTGCAAGGCATAAATAAACGCGGTTTTCCTGTCTATTTTACTACAGACGATAATATAATTTCAGCCGCAACTACCGGCACTAATACGGTACAGCCCGGCGGCAGCTTAGGGCTTAACTTATCCGGATCAAGCGGTTTTTTAAGTAACAGAATTGCTGTATGGGACGGCGGGGCGGTATACCGTTTTCACCAGGAGTTTTTGGGAAAGACGATCACTATTGCCGATACATCTTCCGTTATCGATCATGCTACCCACGTTGCCGGAACCATGATGGCGAAAGGCGTATACCCCCCTGTAAAGGGTATGGCGTTTAATGCGTCAACGCTCTTATCGTACGACTTTAATAATGATGTGGCCGAAATGAGCAAGGTCGCATCTACCTTGCTCATTTCAAACCACTCATATGGCGAACTGGGTGGATGGGTTTTTGATGACGGCTTTAACCGTTGGGAGTGGTACGGGATACCGGGAGACACCGTTGATTATACCTTTGGCTTTTATGGCGATCATACCCAGGCATTTGATAAGATAGCCTATAACGCACCTTACTATTTGATTGTTGAGGCGGCGGGCAATGCGCATGGCAGTGTCGGTCCGGCTGTAGGGCAGGACTATTATGGCTATAAAAGCGCCAGCGATCAGACTTTTGTGGACAAAGGAGCCCGCCCGGATAGCATCAGCAGCAATAATGGATACGATTGTATCAGCAGTACTGCGAATGCAAAAAATATATTGACAGTAGGCGCGGTAAATCCTTTGCCTTATGGTCCGGCTAATTCACAAAGTATTACCACTGCTTACTTCAGTAGTTGGGGACCTACGGACGATGGCCGCATAAAACCCGACCTGGTTGGTAACGGGTTGAACGTCCTGTCAACAGGAGCAAGCAGCACCACAAGCTATATAACGTTATCAGGAACATCGCAAGCTGCGCCGAATATAACAGGTTCATTGTATTTGTTGCAGGAATACTACGGGCAAAAAAATTCAGGCACCTTTATGAAGGCCGCTACCTTAAAAGGCCTGGCTTGCCATACGGCTTTTGATGCAGGAAATGTTGGTCCGGATTATATCTTCGGTTGGGGGCTGCTAAACATGAAAGCCGCAGCGCAAGCTATCACCGATAACGGCACCAAAAGCAAGATCCAGGAAAATACATTGGCTCAAGGGGCAACACAAACATTTAATATAGTAGCGTCAGGTAACGGACCGTTGGTGGCTACCATATCGTGGACCGACCCCGCAGGCAGCATTACACCCGACGGAACGATAAACGACCGTACCCCAAAATTGGTAAACGACCTGGATATAAGAATAAGCGACGGAACAAAAACCTATATGCCCTGGGTGCTCTATCCTAATAACCCATCCGCGGCAGCTACAACCGGTGATAACATCAGGGATAACGTGGAGCAGGTTTATGTAGCCGGAGCAATTCCCGGGAGAACCTATACCATAAAAATATCGCACAAGGGTACTTTGACTTCAGGTCCACAGGCTTATTCGCTTATAGTTACAGGCATAGGTGGTACAGCTTATTGTACTTCCGGACCTGTTTCCAATGCCGATTCGCGCATCGATAATGTAACGCTATCTAACATCAACAACACTCCGCCTGCGGGTTGTACCAGCTATTCAGACTATACCAATTTAACTGCCCAGCTTGAGCAAAATAAAACTTATCCCCTGAGCCTTACACTTGGCACATGCGGCGCTAACCTTAGTAAAGCTGCCAGGGTTTATATTGACTGGAATGGGAATGGTGTTTTTGATGCAAATGAGTTGGTCGCGACCACCAACCTGATGACAGGAACAGGTACTTATACTACGAACATAACGGTCCCTGCCACTGTAACCCCCGGAAACTATAGTTTGATGCGGGTGGTGTTGACGGAAACCCCCGATTCATCAGTCATAAAGCCTTGCGGTACTTATGCTAAAGGAGAAACGCAGGATTATCGTGTTCAGTTTTTACCGACCAGCCTTGATGCCGGTATAATTGCTGTAGTTAATCCTTCATCGGGTGGCAATTGCTCCGGGTCGACACCGGTTACTGTCACTATCAAAAACTTTGGGAGTCAAACTATCAGCAATATTCCTGTTACTGTAACCATTACTGCCCCGGATAACACGGTGACGACCTTTAACCAGGTATACACGGCTTCACTTGCACCACTAACACAGGATAATTTTACTTTTAATAATGTATTTAATATCTCTTCGGGTTCAACCTATATTATAAAGGCGTCGGCCGATCTGACCGGTGATCTTGTCCCTTCTAATAACGCAATAACGGATACTGTAATAATCGATAATCCGCCTACTGCTACTGATCTGTCGGCCAATTATTGTAACGCAGGCAATGCTTATTTACTATCGGGAGCGGGCGATGGTGAGCTTTTGTGGTATAAGAATAGTAACGACCCATATCCTTTTGCTTATGGTTCGACAGTGCTTACAACTGATGCGCCTGTAAATAATACCTATTTTGTTGGTTTGAATGACTTTAGCGGAACTGTAGGTCCTGCCACTAAAAATGTATTTACTGCAGGCGGCTATAATCAGTTTACCCCTGAGGTAAATGTTTATACACGTATACCTGTTGTGATAGAAAGCGCTCGATTATATATTGGCAATTCGGGACGAATAACTTTTAATGTATCCGATGCCAGCGGAGAGATTGTTTCAACCGCAACAATTAATGCGTTAGCAACGGCAAGCAACCCATCGCCTGGTGCTAAGGACGATGATCCCAACGACCAGGGGCAGGTTTATAATCTAAACTTATTATTGCCCGCTGCGGGAAATTACACGATAAGCACCACCTATGATAATACAGCAACTATCTATCGCAGTAACGGCGGCGTTAACGGTTATCCGTTTAAAGTGGGTGATGTATTTGGGATAACCAGCAATACAGCTACATCAGGAACCGATACTACTTACTATAAAAGCTTCTACTATTATTTCTATGATGTCCATTTAAAAAGCCCGGGTTGCGGGTCGGTAGTGCGGCAGGAGGTGCCGGTTACCAAACCTGTCATTACACAAAATGGAACAACCCTTAGCTCAAGCGCTGCTTCGAATAATCAATGGTATTTAAATGGGGCAGCTATTGCGGGAGCTACCAGCCAAACCTACATGCCTGTGCGGAGTGGCAATTACATGGTTACGGTCGGCTTATCGAACGGGTGTATGGCACAATCGGACAACTTTGCTTATGTAATACCAGGGAATGCGGGGGATAATGATATCGGTCTTACCGTATTTCCTAATCCAGCCAATAATGAGCTGAATGTTTTGTTCGCTGCAAATTCATCCGTCAATGTGAATTTGGCTTTGATCAATGCCGCCGGAAAAATTGCGTATACGGATAAAGAAGTGCTGACCAATGGAAACTTCAGCAAGTTGATCGATACAAGTAAATTGTCTCCGGGTAACTACATATTAAGGCTATACTACAATTCTAAATTATACACCCGGAAGATCGTCATCGTCAGGTAAGGCGATTATTACAAAAATTAGTAATGAAGAAAAAAATAGTTTTTATTGTTTTGGCGGGATCTGTATTAGTTTTGATCCTTTATATCGCAGGTACATTTTATCAAGCTGAAAAAGCATTATCTGAAAACCCAATGGTACTTCATAAAGAAGCTCCGGTTGATTTTGTTAGATTGTTTAAACCTGAGGTCACTAGAAAACTCTTGCTAAAAGTGTCCGTATCCTTTAAAAATAGAAATCCAATCGCAGCTTTTATTTATGACCATAAATACAATCTGGAAATAACAAAAATTAATGTTAACGACAAATTTAAAGTTGATAGCGATATTGTCGATCTCCTTGAAAAGCCTGATGGAACTTATCCCGAGACTAAATTTCATTTCGGCGAATCGTCATTTATTACAAATTATAATGTAATTTCAATTAAAAAAGCGGAGAAAATTTATTTATACCTACAGGGAGACAATATAGTAAAGGTAGCCAAAAACGACAGCATAGCTGAATATTGCTTCAATTTGGAAAAGCTATGTGTTCAATATCAACGTAAAGGCATGTTTGAAATATTTGCAGAACCCCGATCATCATTAAATGTTGATTTTAAAGCATCTGAAATCATGTTTGTGAAAAAATCAGGCCAACTCTATTTTTTATTACTAACTCCAATAAAAAAAGAAGATGTTTTGAGTCCTCAATTGTTTCGATCGCTATTATCAGGTGAATATGGTAACATATATTAGGAATGAAATGCTTCTATTTTTATGTTTTGATAAACTAGATCTATATCATCATATTCAATATCAAGCAAAACAGAAAAGCCGGTTTCAACAACCGGCCTTCTGCAGTTAAATCAATTAGTAATTAGTAGCTGTTAGTAGTGTTATATTAGAAAGTATACTTTATGCCAAGTCCAGGAGCAAGGTCAACAAACGGACCACCGGTAAACTCAACTCTCGGATCAAGATCTACACTGATCGCGATTGGTGAATTAGGGATTACATATTCCAAACCAACCACGCCATCAATACCTAATAGCACCTGTCCGCTATTATAAAATTCATTAGTGCCTCCAAATCTTTTATATACGCCTGCGCCTACCGCACCAACGTGCGCACCGGCGCCATAGTAAAACTGAAGTCCTGGGGTGTTGAAAGCATTGATGTTTAATTCATACAAACCTGTAACAACAAGCCCATGAGAACGAAACCCAAGGATACCTTCCAGTGATGTGCTGTTGTCCAGGAAGTATTTTCCGGCGATGCCATTTTCATATCCGCCAAACTTTAGTCCTAATGCAAATTCGTAATTGGGTTTGTATTGCTGCGCTTTAGATTGAACGCTAACCAATACAAATAGAGTAAGAGCAAATAAAAAGTAGATCGTTTTTTTCATAGAAGTTTCTTGCAAAGAACGCGAGTTTTTTATGTTTATTTTCTGCCTGAACATAAAGCTGTCCATATTTGTTTGAGTATCAGTGACAAAAATTGTAATAATGACACTCAAGTGTAACTTTGTCGATACAAATGGCTTAATAACAGCACGTTTTGCTCAACTTTTACTCAATTGGTTTTTATTTTAATTCGGGTAAATTAGGCAACTCAATAACCAGCTATGAATTACTTCCTAAACAGCGGCAGAAGGTACTTGCTTCTGCTTACTCTTATATCCCTTTTCTTTATTTTCTCAAATTGTGCGCGGGGTACGCTGGGGCAAAATGTAAGCGATGAATATCACAATGGTATGGTGGTATGTGCTTATCCGGATGCTGCCCAGGTAGGATTGACTATATTGAAAAAAGGAGGGAATGCTGTAGATGCAGCGGTTGCCGTTCAATTTGCTTTGGAAGTTACCCACCCTGAAGCAGGTAATATAGGCGGAGGTGGTTTCATGGTATTCAGATCCGCCAAAGGTGAAACCAATACGCTTGATTTTAGGGAAAAAGCTCCTGCGGGTGCCAGTCAGAATATGTATCTCGACTCAGCGGGAAATGTCATTTCGGGTATGAGTATTTCAACTCACGCATCATCAGGTGTTCCGGGGGCAGTGGATGGCATGGTTGAGTCGCATCGTAAATATGGCCATTTGAAATGGACTGAACTGGTGCAACCTGCGATCGACCTGGCCCGGAATGGTTTCAAAATAACCAAACGTTTGGCAAACGACTTAAATCGCGCTGGTGATGAATTTAAGAAACTGAATCCCGGTGTGAACTATTTATTAAAAGATGGTGGATGGAATGAAGGCGACGCATTGGTGCAGGAAGACCTCGCCAAAACATTGGAGCAAATACGCGACAAAGGCCGGGAAGGATTTTATGACGGTGTAATAGCTGACCAGATCGTTAACGAGATGAAAGCGGGTAAGGGACTGATATCAAAAGAAGATCTTAAAAATTATCACTCAGTTTGGCGTAATGCGCTTATTGGAAAATATAAAGAATATAAGGTAATTACGATGCCGCCGCCGTCAAGTGGTGGGGTGGCTTTATTGCAGTTGTTGCAAACGGTAGAAAAATATCCACTGAGCAAATGGGGCTTTAACCGTGATTCGACAGTTCAATTAATGGTAGAGGCTGAGCGCAGGGTTTATGCTGATCGTTCTAAATACCTGGGTGATCCCGACTTTTATAAAGTGCCGGTCGATAGTCTGCTAAGACCTGAATACAACACCGCCCGTATGAGCAATTTTACGTGGGATAAGGCTACACCGAGTTCAGCAATTCAGCCTGGGAAAATAAGCGGATACGAAAGTGATCAAACCACGCATTATTCTATAGTCGACAGGGATGGAAATGCCGTATCAATTACTACTACATTGAATAACTCGTTCGGGTCAAAGATATTTGTAAAAGGTGCAGGCTTTTTACTGAATGACGAGATGGATGATTTTAGCTCAAAGCCGGGAGTGCCCAATATGTTCGGTTTAGTAGGGGGGAAGGCGAATAGTATCCAACCCAATAAAAGGATGCTATCGTCTATGACGCCTACAATACTGGAGAAAGATGGTAAACTATTTATGGTTGTGGGTACGCCCGGAGGATCAACAATTATCACTTCGGTTTTTCAGACTATCCTGAATGTAGTCGAATTTAACCAGGGCATGCAGCAGGCGGTAAGTTCAAAACGTTTTCATCATCAATGGCTGCCTGATGAGGTGGATATAGAAAAAGGTGCCATAGATAGTGCCAGCCGTACTAAATTGGAGCAGAAAGGTTATAAAATAATGGAGCGAGGCCCTAGCGGGCGGGTGGACGCCATCCTAAAAACAGAATGGAACTATTACGAAGGCGGGGCCGATCCGAGGGGCGATGATACGAAGTTAGGGTGGTGAGTCCGTTTGCAGTTCTTAGTTTGCAGTTGGCACAAACATTTGAACTGCCCACTGCCAACTGAGAACTGCCCAGGGCAAACTAAATTTGTATAATAGACGCACGTAGAGTATGTTTGCCAGTCATGCCCCAGCACATAAAACACCAGGAAACTATAGACTATTTTTTAAAGATAGTTTGGCAAACTATGGCCAATCGCTATAATCAGTTAGTTACTGAATTTGGTATTACGCAATCCATAGGTTACCTGCTGATCAATATTGATGAAAAAGAGGGTACCACCGTTTCGCAGGCGGCCGCACTGTTGGGATTGAAATCGACCAGCTTATCACGCATGCTGAACCAGTTGGAACAGTCGGGGCTGATCTATCGCGAATCAAACCAGGGAGATAAACGCTCGGTTAAGATATACCTTACTGAATTGGGCAAAGAAAAACGCCACCTGGCCCGTGTGGTGGTAAAACAGTTTAACAATTACCTGAATAAGCACATTAATGAGCACGACAGGGAATACCTGACCCAGTTGTTAAAAAAGATCAATCAGCTTACTATTAACTACAAGCCCGAATAGCGCTGTAAATAGCGTCTCAGCACCTAAAATTAAATTCGAAAATCCACGTTAATTAGTACTCTCAGCAGAAATGAGGATGCAGTAATTGTTAAAAAGTGTTAAGCTGTCGTTTTTGAATAATAAAACAATAAATTTGCCGATTGAAATCAAATGAGTAAGTGGCTGTTACCAATAATATGTATTTGCTTCATAGTGGCGGGGTGTTCAAAAGAGGAGACTGGTTTGGCGCAATATAAAAAACAGGCTGCTATTGATGACAAGATCGTGCTTGATTATATAGAGGCTAATGGCTTAAAAGATGTAGCAAAAAAGGTTTCGGACACTTGTGGTGTATATTATATTTTGTTGGAGCCTGGGCAGGGAAACGATCTTTATACGACATCAACATATGTGACAGTAGGAGACACGGCCAGGGTTCTTGGACAAACAACGCCATTTTATCAGACCGATAATTTTCACCCCTCGTATCAATTGAGTCAGGTGATATTAGGATGGCGGTTAGGTATACCTAAAGTACAGAGAGGCGGACTTATACGATTGCTTTTACCTTCGCGCTATGCTTACGGACCGTATCCACAGGACGATTACAAATTGCTTAAAAACAGTATACTCGATTTTAATATCCGGGTTTATAATATAACGAACTAAAATATAGATGAAACTTAAATTCTTTACTCTTTTGTTACTGTCAGTTGCGTGTTTTGTATCATGCCGTAAGATCGCCAACGACCCTGATATTAAACAATACGATCAGCAACAAATTCAGAGTTATATCGCTTCTAACGGGTTGACCAGCATGGTAAGGGACACCACGATGGGTGATACAACCGGTACTTATTATCAAATAATTAGCCAGGGAAATACAGCAAAACCGGTTGATTATCCAAGCACAATTTTTTATGTATATACCATTCGCACATTTGATGGGAAATACTCAGTAACCGATACTGCTGTAAATCACTCCTATGGTGTATTAGGACATGTAGTACCTAACGGACTGATGCTGGCTATTAAAAATAATCTCAGGTATCGCGGTGGTAAAATGCGCGTGCTAGTACCATCTCATTTGGCCTATGGTAAAAATGGCGCCGGCACCGGAAGTATTACATTAACCAACGGTCGTATTGGCGGTAACCAATGCCTGGATATTACAGTTAACCTGATAGATGATCAGGCCGCATATGACCAGTTGGTAATCAAAAATTATATGACTGCAAATAATCTTACCGGTTATACTGAAGTTACATCCGGCGCATATACTGGTTTATGGTATAAAATTACAACGCAGCCTACAGGTCCTAATTATTTTAACGATAATTCGACAGTTACTATGAATTATTCCATATACCTGATGAATAATACCAATCCCGATCAAAATATCTATGCAACTACAACTGCTACTTTCGACGATTTTGGCGTAGGTAAATGGGTTCCTGGTTTTGAGGAAGGTTTGACATTATTGGGAAGAGGAGCGGGGGGCATCTCGATTATCGTGCCATCAGCACTGGGATATGGCACAGGAGGTAGCGCAAACGGTATACCGGCAAATGAATGTTTAAGGTGGGATATGACCAATGTATCGATCACCAACAATTGATAAGTCGGAATTTTAGGCTGAGGTTTTTAATAGCCAGCTGAATGGGGGGAACGAATAGTTTTATTGTTTCTTTTTGATTAAAAAAAGGATTTTTTATCATTATTATTTAACCAATAGTTATATATTTGTTTTCAAAAAACAACGACATGAAAACAAAACTGGCTATTTTTTTACTAACAATTAGCTTTACTTTTCTTTTTAATAATGTACGCGCGCAAGGTGTGTTGCTTCGCAGGTATTATAACAGCATACTTCAGAAACATTTCTATACTACTGATTTTAATGAATTGGGAAATGGGAAAAATGGCTGGGTTCAGGAGCAGCCAGTAGGCTATTTAAATTCGACTGGCCCCGCCAGTATAGCCGTTTACAGATTTTATAATCCAACTACAAGTGGTCATTATTATTCATTAAACAGCACGCCGCCCTCTGGGTTTTATTATGAAAAAATAATAGGTTATAATATTACTCCGGGGGTGCTTCTTGGAGTTCCGGTGTATCAATATCACCATCCTCAAGGCGATTTTTTTTATACAACCAGCAATGTAACACCAGATGGCTATACAGCTGATGGTCCTGTGTTTAATGTCTCTACTACAGCTTTTTAACTATATATTGATTTGTGACCAATGTGTCGACAACTAACAACTAATAGACTATTTTGCCAGCGCTTTTTTGAAAGCATTTAAACAGCGCTCACGGGCAAAAGCATGATCGATAATGGGTTTTGGATATTTGCTGAAGTCAGCATATTCCGGAACCCATTTTTTTATGTATTTTAATTCCGGGTCAAATTTTTTTGCCTGTGAATCAGGGTTGAATATCCGGAAGTATGGAGCTGCATCTGTACCGCACCCTGCCGCCCACTGCCATCCGCCTACATTACTGGCCATTTCATAGTCTAGCAATTTTTGAGCGAAGTAATGCTCGCCCCACCGCCAGTCTATCAGCAGATCTTTACTTAAAAAGCTGGCGACCACCATCCGCACGCGGTTGTGCATGTAGCCTGTGTTATTCAACTCCCGCATGCCGGCATCTACCAGAGGGTAGCCAGTTTCAGCACTGCACCACGCTTTAAACTGTTCCTCGTTGTTCTCCCATTTTATCCGGTCGTATTCAGGACGGAAGGCGTGATCCATTGTATGCGGAAAGTGATAAAGGATCATCATATAAAACTCACGCCATATCAGTTCATTCAACCAAGTCTTTTCATGCTGAGAGTTTGCTTCGCGAGCTAATTCGCGGATACTTGCGGTACCAAACCTTAAATGTAAGCCAATATGCGTAGTGCCTTTATGTACAGCAGGGAAGTCGCGCGTTTTGGCGTAATCTCCTATTACTTCTTCGTAATGTTTATCCGGAAATTCCCTGTCACTCTTTTCAAACCCCATCGATTTTAATGAAGGAATAGCAAACCCCGAATGTTTATAAAGATTCCTCAGATACTTTTCGGTTGGATAAGATCTGAGATAGAAGTTATTCAGCTTTTGATACCATTTGTTTTTATAAGGTGTGAAAACGGTGTAAGGTTCGCCATTATCTTTTACAACCTCAGCCTTCTCAAAAATTACCTGGTCCTTATAAGTTTTAAAATCGATATGATGCTTTTTTAACTTCTCACCAATAACCTCATCACGTTGTTTTGCATAAGGCTCATAGTCATGATTGGTATAAACCGTTTCGATGATATGCTCCTTTAAAATCTCGTCCCAGGCTTTTTCGGCCTTGTCATATTTTACTAATAGCGCGCTGCCATATTTTTTTAGCTCCTTGTCCAGATCCTCTATGGTCTGATAAATAAAGGTAACTCGGGCGTCATCCTTGTCCTGCAGTTTATCCAGTATTTCACGATCAAAAATAAAGACGCACAGCACAGGGTTTTTGTCTTTTAGGGCATGGTATAATCCTGAATTATCGTGCAGCCGCAAATCGCGGCGAAACCAGAAGATGTTGATGAGGAGTTTATCCATATATTTTAGGCGGGTGTCATGCTGAGGCTCTCGAAGCATGGTGGGCAGGCCTCTACGCGCGACACTTCGACATGCTCAGTGTGACATCCATTTTTATTTATAGATTTCTTTTAGTGCGTTTGTCAACTCCGAAAACTTAAAAACAAACCCATCCTTTTCAATCTTCTCAGCCGAAACACGCGTACTTCCCAATACGATAGTGCTCATCTCGCCCATCAATAACTTAAATATAAATGATGGAATATTTATCGGCCATACAGGCCGGTGCAACTGCTTAGCTAATGCCTTGGTAAATTGTTTATTAGTGACAGGGTTCGGTGCAACCATATTATAAACACCCGACAGGTTGATCTTTTCTATCGCATGCAGATATATGTCTACCACATCTTGCCAGTGTATCCAAGGTATCCATTGTTTGCCGCTACCCATCGGGGCACCAAAGCCGAGCTTGATCGGTCTGCCCATTTCCAGGAGCGCCCCCTCACTTTTATTTAGCACAACCCCGGTACGGAATTTCAATATACGTAAGCCCAAAGCTTTACCCTCATCTACTGCATTTTCCCATGCAATACAGCATTGTGCCATAAAGTCATTATTCGGTGGGCTATCTTCGGTCAGCAATTCATCGCCGCGGTCGCTATAATAACCAATTGCCGACGCTGATATGATCGTGTTAACTTGATTAGGTTTGTTTTTTATGAGTTGGTAGATCAGCTCAATGGATTTAGTCCGGCTATCTATAATTTCCTTTTTGCGTTTTTCTGTCCAGCGTTTGCCTGCAATGTTTTCACCTGCCAAATGTAATACGGTGCTTATCCCTTCCAGGCAATTCTCATCGATCTGGCCTTTGTACACATCCCACAAATAAGTTTTTACGTCCGGATTATTGCCCGGTTTGCGGCTGAGGTGACTTACCGAATACCCCTGGTTTAATAATTCGTCAGTTACTAACCTGGCAATCAGCCCGGAGCCCCCTGTGATAAGAATGTGTTTGTTGTTTGTTGTTCGCCCGCTCATAATTGCTTCCCCGCAAAATACTTAATTATTGTTCAGTTAGATTTTACCAGGGGTATATTTTGTAAACTTCCGGCACCGGGCGTTTGGTAAAAGGTTTTCGCCGCCTGTTTAAAAGTAACGCACGGTACTTTAATTAGTTCTGTAATAGAATTTTCACGGCAAATGCAATCGTGTTTAAGGTTTTCTATCAGTCGCTGGGCTTCGGGAAAACTTAAAGGCGTGAGTGTATTACGTAAGTTGGACGATAGGTGAGAGGTTAGAAAAGGCAAAATAACTATGTCAGGTTTAGATGTGGCATGGAGGGCCACGTAGATCAGCATCATTTGTTTGAAGGTGAGTACTTCTGGTCCGCCAATGTCAAATTTTTTGTTGAATGCTCTTTCATTCAACAAACATATTGCGATATAATCCAATACATCGCTTGTGGCTATCGGCTGAATACGTGTTTTTATCCACGTACGAGGTATAACGACAGGTGTTTTGGAGATCAGGGTATTGAACATTTCCAAAGCAGCGCTGCCATGGCCTACGATCATGGAGGTATTCAGAACAGTTAGTGCAGCGTTGCCACTTCCTAAAATGTCTTCTACATTTAGCCTGGAATTGCCAATGGACTTATCATTAATATCGCTTAGTGTGATCACCTGCCTGCAGTTAGTTGAGGCGATCACTTCCATAAAGTTTTGAGCAGATAGTGCGGCTAAAGCACTGAATTCGGAGGTTTGGGTATAGGTGTTGATAAGATAACAGGCCACGTCTATATCATCCGGCAAAGGGTCAATGCTCTGCCGACGCAGCAAATCTCCTCCCAATACGCTTACTTCATAGGCGTTAGGATGATGACTGAGAAAATGCTTTTTATCACGTACAAGGCACACTACATGATGCCCCTTTTCGAGCAGTATAGGGATCAAATGTGTGCCGATGTAACTGTTAGCACCCGCAAGCAACACTTTCATACCAATGCAACAACAAAATGCTAAAGCTGTTTTTGCTGATTAAGATTTCTGCGTAAAATTCGCAACTATATATTTATACTGTCAGACACCACCACTTTTGAACAAAGTGGTTTAGCATATTGCTCTGCAAAAATCACATGTGTGGGGTCATATTGATAGGCTTCTTCTGCTTCCAGGTCATCAAATAATAATAGCAGGGAAACATCATAGGAGCGGTCGATCACATCGCGATTGGTATCAGCAGGTACGCCGATATGCATATCACGGATGTGTGTAATAGGAATCAGGGTTTCGAGGCCCTCGATCAGCTTTGCTTTATCTTCTTTATTTTTCAGCCAGAAATGTACGTGGTGAACGAAGGTGTTGTTAAGAAACATAAGTATCAGTTTTGATGCCGAAAGATGGGAATAAATTCTCTAAGATTTTAAGGTTTGCAGTGAAAGATTTGACAACTTTTTAAAAGTTGTCAAATCTAAATTCGTTATGCGAAGTGTTCAATCACATGAGGCTTATAAGTATCCGTCTTTACGCTCGCTTTCAATTCATGCAAAATATTGTATAATCCAAAATTGGTCCTGTTCACATAAATAAAATGCTTTACACCACGTGCCTGTTTAAATTCGGGCATTTTGGATACTTTTTCGCCAAAGCCGTATAGCTCATCAAAAAATGCGGTCTGCCCGAAATCAAAATGATCGCTGATATATGGCTTGGCAAACAGGCCGATCATCTGCTTATACATTTTATAATAGAATTCGATCTGTGCCGGTGTATCGTCATCATGGATCATATCCAACTGGCGAAAAGCTTTGATAGTTTCTTCCCTGTTATCCATCAAACCTGTTGACGTGAGCGAGAAAAACGGATAATAGAAATCATCGGGCATTTCTTTAATACAGCCGAAATCTATGATGCCTAATTTGCCATCCGAAGTGATCATAAAATTACCCGGATGCGGATCAGCATGCACGGCACGAAGCTCATGTTGCTGAAAATTATAAAAATCCCATAGCGCCTGACCGATAAGGTCGCGTAGTTCCTGCGACGGGTTAGTCTTTAAAAACTCACGCAAATGTTTCCCTTCCAACCAATCCATAGTGATAATGCGCTTGCTCGATAGCTCAGGATAATATTGCGGGAAAACCACATTATCCAATATCGAACAAGCTTTTGAAAATTCGATAGAACGGCGAACCTCCAGTTCATAATCGGTTTCCTCCAGCAGACGTTCCTCTACCTCTTTCATATACACATCCAGCTCCTTTTCGCTCATGCCCAGCATCCGGAAAGCGAAGGGTTTTACCAGTTTCAGGTCGGATGAAATAGAATCGCCGACTCCGGGATATTGAATTTTAATGGCCAGCTTTTTGCCATTCAATTCCGCTTGGTGCACCTGACCTATGGAAGCTGCATTGGATGAGTGGATATTGAATTTATCAAATATCTTATCCGGAGTTTTGCCAAAATATTTCCTGAAAGTTTGCACGATCAATGGCCCGGATAGTGGCGGTGCATTGTATTGCGATTGGCTGAACTTATCTACGTAAGCCTGCGGCAGCAGGTTTTTATCCATGCTGAGCATCTGGGCAACTTTAAGTGCGCTGCCCTTTAACTCGCTTAGCGATTCATAAATATCGGCCGCGTTATCCTCGTTAAGCTCTGTTTTATCCAGATCAGGATTAAACAGCTTTTTAGAATAATGCTTGATATAATTGCCGCCTATCTTAAATCCTGTTTTTACAAATTTGGCCGACCGTTGTGCTTTGCTGGTCGGTATGCTGTTTTGCTCTTTAGGCTGATTCCCGTTCATCATCTTCTTCCTCTTCTTTAAATAGCGCTGCCAGGTTTGCCGGTGTCAGGGTGGTATAGTCTTCTATCACAATATCCACCGATGATCGTATCTCGTCAGCCGGGTGTCCGGTCGTTATTCCCACCACCTTCATGCCTGCAGCATTTCCTGCTGCAATGCCGGCTATCGAATCCTCAAACACCACACACCTTTCAGGGGGTATGTTCAATAATTCAGCAGCTTTTAAAAATATCTGCGGATTGGGCTTAGGTTTTTTAACCATCGATGAGTTAACGATCTCGTTAAAATCATCGCGGATAGGTATTTTATTCAAAATGAAATCAATGTCTTCTGCCGTGGCCGAAGTAGCCATGGCCATTTTTACACCTTCATTTTTCAATTCAGCCAGGAAATTTTCAAGGCCTTTAATAGCGACTAAATGTGGCGCATATTCCTGGCGATAAAACTCTTCTTTTTCACGAAGCAACTCTTTCAAGCCTGCCTCGTCATGATCTTCACCAAAAATTCTTCTCAGTGTTTCAATGATCGGCACGCCGCTTATCTCCGTATAATAGGTATGACGACTTAGTTCGCCCTTGTTATATTTCCTAAAAAGAGCTTGCCATGAAATAAAATGGAATGGCGTGTTATCGATCAGCGTACCATCCATATCAAAAATGCATGCGAATGTAGTTTCCACAGACTTTTCCCTTGGAGAAGATTGCGTGAGCACTGAATCTTTATACTCCAAAGCCCATCTTTTCTCCGATTCCGCCGTTTTTGGCTAAAAATTTGCCATACTCAAACAGGTTATCGATAGGTGAACGCTGAAACAGATCGAAAGTAACGTTTATGCCTTTTTCAATGGCTTCGTCGGTTTTCTCAAATCCGACCGAACTGTCGTTGATCCAGAAATGCAGGATAAAACCCAATTGTACCCAAAGAGCATCCTTATATCGTTTGCTGAAGAATTTGCGGTCTGACAATTCTCCTGATTCCAGTCCTTCATTTAATATTTCGATGCAGAAGTTTTCGAACACTGTTCTTAACTCAGCAAACACAACCGGAGTTGTGATGCCTTTAGGCTGTTTTTCCAGGCAATATACTGCGAAGCTTCGTTGCTGTTTCAGTAATTCAAAAAATGCGTAGAAAAAACTCAATGCTCTTTCACACGCGGAATACTGCGCCCAAACTTCCTGGCCTTTGATCTCGCCCAGTGTTTTTTCGGCTATTCCGGCCCATATATTTTGTTCCAGTGCCTTGAACGACCCGAAGTGCGAATAAAATTCAGCCTCCGTCATTTTATTTTTTTTGGCGAAAATATATACCGATTTAGGCTCTTCTCCCTGGGTGAGTACATAATCGATGTACGCTTTTTTGATGCTTTCAGTGGTAGCCATGATGATTTTATTATGAATAATTTATCGCATAAAATTAGGACATCCGATTTGATAAAATGTCATAACTATCTATAAATAACGATGATTTTGGCCATATAGTTTTAATAGAATAAATGTTTGCCTGACGTCAAATAATTTGTGGGTATTAGGTTAAAATCGTAAATTATTGCAAATTTGTTGGTCTGTTAATCCCACTAACCGACTGGGGAAAGTACAATGAGCGAAAAAACAATATTAGTTTGGTTTAGAAACGACCTTCGCGTTCACGATAACGAAATATTGTTTGAGGCTACCCGCAAGGCCGATAAAGTACTCCCGGTATATATTTTCGATCCTTTTTATTTCAAGACAACAGAGTTAGGTTTATTAAAAACCGGCAATATCCGGGCTAAGTTTCTTTTGGAATCGGTAGCTGATCTGCGGAGTAATTTGCAGAAGCTCGGTGGCGACCTGATTGTCAAAATAGGTAACCCTGCGGAGATCATCCCTCAGCTGGCGCAGCAATACGAAGTATCAGAAGTTTATCATCACCGTGAGGTAGCTTTTGAAGAAACGAATATATCTGAAGAGGTTGAAGCCGCTTTGTGGAAGATAAAACTTAACTTGAAACATTTCATCGGTCATACCTTATATCATAAGGAGGACCTGCCTTTCCCGATAAAGGATATCCCCGACAGCTTTTCCATATTCAAAAAGAAGGTAGAACGCGACAGCCAGGTTCGTCCTTGTATAGAAACGCCGGGAAATATTTATACGCCAGAAATTACTGATGCAGGAAATATCCCTACGTTAGCTGATTTGGGTTTGACGGAACCGGTTGAAGATCCCCGCAGTGATTTCCACTACGAAGGTGGCGAATCAACAGGCTTACTGCATCTGGAACAATATGTATCCGGTCAGCCATTGATCTCAGCGAAAGGGGCTAAGCATAGTGATCATCCGTCACGCTTATCCGCATGGATATCATTAGGCTGCCTTTCTATGCGTTGGGTGTATCGCGAAGCAACTCACGGAAGCCATAATTCTAACTCGCCTTTAGTGCTGGAATTATTATGGCGCGATTATTTCCGCTTTATGTTCAAGAAGCATGGCAAGCAGTTTTATAGCGCCGAAAGATTTAAGGATATAGCTGATGATATTTCCGCAAACCAGGAAGAACTTTTTGAGAAATGGAAAACCGGTAATACAGGCATTCCTTTCGTAGATGCCAGCATGCGTCAGTTGAATGCAACAGGCTATATCCCCAATGATAACCGGCAGGCAGTTGCTGTTTACCTTGCCCACGAATTGAAAGTAGACTGGAGAATGGGCGCTGCATATTTCGAAGAAAAACTGATCGACTATTCACCTGCCAGCAATCTGGGCAACTGGGCCTTTGTAGCTGGTGTAGAACATGACCCGAAAGACACCCGCTATTTCTTATCGCCCAAACAAATTAGCGAGCTTGATTCCCAAACGCAATACATCAGCACCTGGCTGCCGGAAGTATTTGCTGAGCAAGTTTAACTTTCCCCAACAAATTATAATAAGGTATAAGTAACAATTCTCTCCCTACAATTAGGGAGAGATGTCCAGCGCAGCGTCGACAGAGTGGGTAAAGCTTTAGGACGGTTAACCGCGCGTAGATTTTTACCCCACCCGGCCTCCCCTGATTAGAGGGGAGGAGTTATTAATTAGTCTTTTGATTTATTAATAACTCCTCCCAAACTCTCTCTTACACAATATATTATACCAATTGGTATAATATAAACCTTCTTTTTGAGCTTTAAATGTGCTTTTAAATAAAAACGGTCCTTTTTAAGTACTAATAGTTAAGTTTTATAAATAAATTACGAAGTTTCTAAAGCGATATGCTTAGATTTGTACCATCTTTAAGATTGGTATTCAAATGGATCGCCTAAATTATATTAACAGCGCCAACGCTGCCTACATTAATTCTCTATACGAAACATACAAACAAGACCCTGAATCGATAGATTTCGGTTGGCAAAAATTTTTTGAAGGGTTCGATTTTGGTCGTGAAACGCCTGTTCAGGCAGCTTTGGGCGAAGAAACCCCGGAGCACTTTTTAAAAGAGATCAACGTACTAAACATGATCGACGGTTACCGTTCACGCGGGCACCTGTTCACCAAAACAAATCCCGTTCGTGAACGACGCAAATACTTCCCGGGCAAAGAGCTTGAAACTTTTGGATTAAGTGATGCCGACCTCGACACTGTCTTTAACGCAGGTGTGGAATTGGGCATTGGTCCGGCTAAACTGAGCGATATTCGCGATATTTTGGAGCAGACCTATTGCCAGTCGATAGGTGCTGAATATAAATATATCCGTAACCCGATAAAGATCAAATGGTTCCAGGACCGCATGGAAAGCAAGCGCAATACGCCTTCTTTTAATAAAGAAGAAAAGCTGAAAATGCTGGATAAACTGAACCAGGCGGTGATTTTTGAAAGTTTTCTGGGTACAAAGTTCCTTGGGCAAAAACGATTTTCACTGGAAGGTGCGGAGTCGCTGATCCCAGCGATGGATTCGGTTATACAAAAGGGTGCCGAACTGGGTATACAGGAATTTGTGATCGGTATGGCGCATCGCGGACGTTTGAACGTGCTAGCCAACATCATGGAAAAAACTTACAAAGAGATATTCTCTGAGTTTGAAGGTAAAAACTATGATTCGGAAGCAGGCTTTGGTGGTGACGTAAAATATCACCTCGGTTTCTCAACCGACGTAACAACTAACAGCGGTAAAAAGGTTCACTTAAGCCTTTGCCCTAACCCGTCTCACCTGGAAGCAGTTGACCCGGTAGTTGAAGGCCTTACACGCTCGAAAATAGACTTTAAATATGGTGATGACCATACCAAAATAGCACCAATATTGATACATGGCGATGCTTCTGTAGCGGGCCAGGGTATCGTGTACGAGGTGCTGCAGATGGAAAAACTGGAAGGTTACCGCACAGGTGGTACCATCCATTTGGTGATCAATAACCAGATCGGTTTTACTACTAACTTTAAGGACGCACGTTCCAGCACTTATTGTACAGATATTGCAAAAACGGTATTGTCTCCGGTATTCCATGTGAATGGTGATGACGTTGAGGCATTGGTTTATGTGATCAACCTGGCAATGGAGTTCAGGCAGACATTCCACGACGACGTGTTCATCGATATTTTATGCTATCGTCGTTACGGTCATAACGAGTCGGACGAGCCTAAATTCACCCAGCCTTTATTGTACAAAGCGATAGAGGCCCACGCGAACCCACGCGATATTTATTATCAGCAATTATTGGCGCAGGGAACCATCGATGCCAAACAAGGCGCTGCGATGGAAAAAAGCTTCCGCGACATATTGCAGGAAAAATTGAATGAAGCAAAGGCTGCAGACAGGTTTACCGATACCATCCCGATGTTCGCAGGGGCATGGGAAGGGTTGCACCTGGCTACTGATACTGATTTCTCGGCCCCGGTAAATACCTCAGTTCCGAAAGATGAATTGTTGAGCATCGGCAAAAAAATAACCGAACTGCCAAAAGGCAAAGAGTTCTTCAAGAAGATTGAAAAGCTGTTTGAGGAACGCGGCAAAATGGTGAAGGAAACCCATATGTTCGACTGGGCAATGGGCGAGTTGCTGGCTTATGGGACTTTATTAAAAGAAGGCCACCCTGTACGTTTAAGCGGGGAAGATGTAAAACGCGGTACATTCTCACACCGTCACGCAGTTTTAACACTGGTTGATTCGGAAGACGAATACACACCGCTTGAAACTTTAGATACTGAAGCAAAATTCAGCATATATAATTCACTGCTTTCAGAATATGGCGTTTTAGGTTTTGAATATGGTTATGCCCTTGCAAATCCTAATGCTTTGACCATATGGGAAGCACAGTTCGGCGACTTCTTCAACGGAGCGCAGATCATCGTCGACCAATACGTAGCCAGCGCCGAAACCAAATGGCAGCGTGGTAATGGTTTGGTAATGTTATTGCCTCATGGTTATGAAGGCCAGGGCCCTGAACATTCATCAGCACGTATAGAGCGCTTTATGGAGCTTTGTGCCGACGATAATATCCAGGTGGCTAACTGTACCACCCCGGCAAACTTCTTCCATATCCTGCGCCGTCAGTTGCATCGCGAGTTCCGTAAGCCGTTGATCGTATTTACTCCAAAAAGCCTGCTGCGCGCACCAAAATGCGTGTCGCCGCTGGAGGATTTTACTGAAGGCAAATTCCAAAAAGTGATCGACGATACTTATGCGGATGCTAAAAAGGTTAAACGTGTATTGTTCTGCTCTGGTAAACTTTATTATGAATTGCTGGATAAACAGCAGGCCGATCAGCGCAAGGATGTAGCCATTGTTCGTGTGGAACAATTATATCCAACTCCAGATCAACAGTTGATGAAGATCAAGGCTAAGTATAATAAGGCTACCGACTTTATCTGGACGCAGGAAGAACCGGAAAATATGGGAGCATGGCCTTATATGTGCCGCAAATTCCGCAAGAGCGAATTGCAACTGGATGTCATCTCGCGTAACGAAGGCAGCAGTACGGCCACGGGTTTTGCAAAACAACACCAGGCACAGCAACTGCATATCATCAATAAAGCATTTGATGTACCGGCAGGTAAGCCTGCGAAGAAAGCGACAGAAAAAGCCATAACAGCTGAATAATAGTTATACGTTGGACGTGATACGTGATACGTATTAGGCCAATGTGAAAGAAAACATATATACGTACAACGTAAAACGTACAACCTACAACACAACTACTATGAGTTTAGAAATAAAAGTTCCGCCGGTTGGCGAATCGATTACCGAAGTAACACTGTCACGCTGGATCAAAAAAGACGGCGATGTGGTTGCGATGGATGAAGTAATTGCTGAATTAGAGTCGGACAAGGCTACTTTTGAGCTTACTGCCGAAAAAGCCGGGACTTTAAAAACAATAGCTAAAGAAGGTGATGTCCTGGCTATCGGCGCTGCCGTTGCCAGCATTGAAGAAGCTGGTGCTGCACCAGCAGCTCCCAAAGCACAGCCTGAAGCCGCTACCAGCGCACCAACTCCAGAACCTGCTGCTAGTGCTCCTTCAACTTCCACGGGAGGCGGTTCATTACAAGTAAAAGTACCTGCGGTAGGTGAATCGATAACCGAGGTAACGCTGTCACGCTGGATCAAAAAGGATGGCGATACTGTTGCAATGGACGAAGCTATTGCCGAACTGGAATCAGATAAAGCAACTTTTGAACTTACTGCTGAAAAAGCGGGTGTTTTGAAAACGATAGCCAAAGAAGGCGATGTATTAGCCATCGGCGCAGTAGTTTGCACTATTGAAGGTGCAGGAGCTGTGGTATTTGCTCAACCAAAAGCAGCAGAACCAGTTGCTGCTACTGCTTCAGCATCTGCTGGCGAAAAAACTTATGCATCAGGCACACCGTCGCCTGCTGCTGCTAAAATATTGGCCGAAAAAGGCATCAATCCGGCCAGCGTACCAGGTAATGGCGTTGGCGGAAGGATTACCAAAAATGATGCGTTGACTGCTGTTAATGCAGACCTGATTTCTGAAAACCCGCAGGGGGGTGCCAAAGCAGCAGCAGCTGCTCCTAAAGCAGAGGTAAAACCTTCAGAGCCGGCTAAGTCTCTCGACTCAAGGGGCGAGCGCCGTGAAAAGATGTCGTCACTGCGTAAAACCGTTGCCCGCAGATTGGTAGCTGTTAAAAATGAGACCGCGATGCTTACCACTTTTAACGAAGTGGATATGGCGCCGATCATGGAGCTGCGTGCTAAATACAAAGATAAATTCAAAGAAAAACACGGCGTGGGCCTGGGCTTCATGTCATTCTTCACCAAAGCAGTTTGCGAAGCGTTGAAAGAATGGCCAGCCGTAGGTGCACGCATCGAGGGCGAAGAAATAGTGTACAGTGATTTTGCTGATATTTCCATCGCCGTATCTGCACCTAAAGGATTGGTTGTGCCGATTATCCGAAGTGCCGACCGTATGAGCCTTGCTGAAATAGAAAAGGCTGTTGCTGCTCTTGCCATAAAAGCCCGCGATAACAAATTGAGCCTAGAAGAAATGACCGGCGGTACATTCACCATCACCAATGGTGGTGTGTTCGGTTCGATGATGTCGACACCGATCATCAACTCCCCGCAATCAGCTATTTTGGGTATGCATAATATTATCGAGCGCCCGGTTGCCGTAAATGGTCAGGTGGTGATCAGACCGATGATGTATGTAGCATTATCTTATGACCACCGCATCATCGACGGCCGCGAATCAGTAAGCTTCCTGGTAAGAGTAAAACAATTGTTGGAAGATCCGTCAAGGTTGTTATTGGGCGTTTAATAAAACAGCCTTTGTATATAAAAGAAAACCCGGTTATGCCGGGTTTTTGTGTTTGAACTATGATTGGAATGATTAAATGAAAACTATGATTAATTGAGCAACCAAATCATAGTAAGTCAGTAAATCAAAAAAATCATAGTTTTAGACCAACCTCTTCAACGCCGTTGTACATCCTGAATGCAGCCCCTCATGAAATGGAATAAAATTCAATGCATCTTCAATACTGGCAAGCTCTACTTCATAACGGGTAGTCCAAGCTGTGTAGCCCCCGAATATGTTGTTTTTGTAATCTTCTTCTAATTGGTCGAGTGTACTGAATAGCAGGTTTTTGATCTGCTCTATTCCCTCTGCATCAACAACGCCTTCAGGTTTAGTGCTGGATTTGTACCTATTAATAAAATCTTCCCCAACGCGTGGTGTTAAACCGGCCCGGATATAGCAAACACCTTGCTGGGCAGCGATCATGTGCCCCAGGTTCCAAATGATATTGTTATTAAAGCCTTCAGGAATTTTGTTGTATTGTTCTGTAGTAAGATTTTCGAGGTTTTTAAGCAGAAAAGCCCTGGTCTTTCTGATGATCTCAATTTGTTTGGTCATGGTGCGTAAATATAGGTTCAATTCTAATTATTATCAATAAATTAGCTTATCAACCAATTTACCGGATAATTCCCCATGACAACCTTTACAAAAGCAATTGCCTGTTTGTTAACTTCTGTTGCGCTGTTTAGTTCCTGCAAAAATCATTCTGCCGGAGATGATACCGGGTGGAGGGTTTACGGGGGATCAAAAAAGTCACAACGCTATTCATCGCTAACGCAGATTGATACCGGTAACGTAAATCAATTGCAGGTGGCCTGGGTTTACCATACTAATGATGCGGATATGAAGGCGCATTCGCAGATACAGTGCAACCCAATCATGGTTAACGGTCTGCTTTATGGCACAACGCCTAAATTGCGCCTGTTTGCCCTTGACGCTGCCACAGGTAAACAGAAATGGATATTCGACCCGGCAGGAAATACCAATGCCACGGCTTCGAACTTTGGGATGAACAATAACCGCGGCGTTACCTATTGGGAGGATGGCGACGATAAACGGATTCTATACTGTGCTGGTTCAAACATCTACGCTGTGAATGCGGAGACCGGGGAGCTGATAACCAGCTTTGGTAATGGAGGTAAAGTCGATCTGCATAATGATCTGGGAAGAGATGCTAAAGAGATGTACGTAACGGCCACCTCGCCGGGAATTATTTATAAAGACAATTATATTATCGGTAGCCGCGTGAACGAAACTGCCGATGCAGCTCCGGGGCATATACGTGCTTATGACGTGCATACAGGTAAATTGAAATGGATATTCCACACCATACCTTATCCGGGAGAGTTCGGCTACGATAGTTGGAAAGATACTGCAGCTTACAAACATATTGGTTCAGCGAATAGCTGGACAGGTTTTAGTTTGGATGAAAAAGCAGGCGTACTATTTGCGCCCACAGGCTCTGCTGCCGACGATTTTTATGGTGGAAAACGAAAAGGCGCGGGACTATTTGCCAATTGTGTATTAGCTATCGATGCTGCGACCGGAAAATTGAAATGGCATTACCAGGTGATCCATCATGATATGTGGGATAAGGATCTGCCTACTGCGCCTGTTTTGGTGACTGCAAAACATGAGGGTAAAGATGTGGATGCGATAGCGCAACCTACCAAACACGGCTTCGTTTTCCTGCTTGATCGCGCCACGGGTAAGCCTTTGTTCCCGGTAAATGAAACGGCAGTTGAAACTAAATCAACACTGGCAGGTGAGGAGCCTTGGCCTACACAACCTATTCCGACACTACCTGTGCCGTTTGCAAGACAAACTTTGACGGAGAATGATATCAACCCTTATCTATCTGATAGCTCAAAGGCTGAAGTGTTGAAAAGAATGAAGACCTATCGTTACGGCAATATGTTCCTCCCGCCGGGTAAAATTCCATCGCTGATCTTTCCTGGATTTGATGGCGGCGCTGAGTGGGGCGGACCTGCGTTCGATCCATCGACTGGCATAATCTACATCAATGCTAATGAAATGGCTTGGGTGATGACCATGATTGATGCCAAGAAGGAAGTGCCAAAGTCGGAAACCTTCAATATGGCCGGGCAAAGGTTATTTACCAGCAATTGTATGAGCTGCCACGGACAGGATAGAAAAGGCACAGGTAATTATCCATCGCTAATCAATATCGGCTTAAAATATAAAGACCAGCAGATAAGCGACCTGCTGCAATCAGGCCGCCGAATGATGCCATCGTTCAAGCAATTAAGCGATCAGGAACGGCAGGCAATTATATCTTATGTCACTGAAAATAAGAAGAACGGAATGAAAGCGTTCGTGGCTGTGCATAAACAAATTGACCCTTACATGGATATTCCGTACCAGATGACTGGTTACAATAAATTTCTCTCAAAAGAAGGTTATCCTGCTATATCACCGCCATGGGGTACTTTAAATGCCTTGGATCTGAATACCGGCAAAATGGTTTGGCGCATTCCTTTAGGTAATGACCCCGCTTTTGAGAAAGTTGCCAAAACGCCCACAGGGACAGAAAATTATGGTGGTCCGGTGGTAACAGCAGGCGGCCTTGTATTTATCGCAGCCAGCAAAGACGGCAAGATCCGTGCATTTGATAAAAAGAACGGCAAACTGCTTTGGGAAGCCAAATTGCCTGCGCCGGGTTTTGCAACGCCATCGGTTTATGAAAAGGATGGCAAACAGTATTTGGTGATTGCCTGTGGTGGCGGTAAACTAGGCACGCCATCCGGCGATTCATACGTAGCATTTGCGTTGCCTGATTGAGCCTTGTACAACGGTTAGCATTAGAAAGAGCTTAAAAGTCTTCCCTATTGGAGGAGATTTAGAGGGGGCTGTTATTATTTTGCCTAAATTCGCGCCATCAATCTACGCTTGATGCAGTTGTCCCATTCAAATAACCCGCCGGAAAGATCCGATAAAGCTATCTGGTATTTTTTGCTGCTGTGGACGATCTTTAATGGCATCCAGGCCTACACTTTAGAGGTTCATGCCGATGAAGCTTATTACTGGCTTTATTCCCGCTTTTTAGACTGGGGTTATTTCGACCACCCACCCATGGTGGCCATTTTTATCCGTATTGGCGACAGCTTATGGCATAGTGAATTTGGCATCAGGTTGATGACAGTGCTTTCCAGCACGTTATCGCTCTATATATTATGGCTCATCGCAAAGAGATATGCAGTTGAGGCCAAATGGTTCATCCTCGTTGCATCTGGTATATTTATTTTTCATCAGTATGGGTTCACTACCACGCCTGATGCACCATTATTTCTATTCACGGTCCTGTTTTATTATGTCTATCAAAAATATACGGATGAGGATAAATTGAAGTGGGCGCTGTGGCTCGGGGCCATTATCGCTTGCCTGCTTTACAGTAAATATCACGGAATATTGGTGGTTGGATTTACTGTTCTCTCTAATATCAAGTTACTCAAACGCTGGACTTTCTGGGTAATCGCCGGGTTAGCTGTTATCCTCTACGTCCCACATATTTTATGGCAGATCGATCACGGCTATCCGTCTGTCAATTATCACCTGTACGAGCAATCCAGTTATCATTACCAGTTCTCACAAACCTGGACTTATTTTCCCGGACAGCTTTTAATGGCAGGACCGATCATAGGCGCATTCTTATTTTATTATGGATTTAAGACACGTATCAAGGATGCTTTTATCCGGGCGTTGATGGTGAACGCTGTATTTACTTTCCTGTTCTTCCTGTCGAGTAGCTTTAAAGGCGAAGTACAGCCGCAGTGGACGCTGATCGCATTTGCGCCATTGGTATTGCTGGTGCTGATCCAATTTAAACAATCCGATAACTGGAAACAATGGTTTCAATGGGTGGCTATCGTCAACCTGGTATTTATTATCGCCTTGAGGGTAATGCTGATGACTGCCTCCCCTCTGATACGTAAAGTAGGGCAATTGAAAAGCTTGTTCGGTTTTAAGCAATGGGCAGATGATATAAAGCAAAAAGTGGGAAATAACTATGTGATTTTGAACGACGGTTTTCAGAACGCATCCAAGTATGATTTTTATAACAATACCACCAAAGGCTTTGCTTACGACGAGCGTTATTACCGCCTGACCCAGTTTGATATATGGCCGATGGAGGAGGGCATGCAGCACCAAAAAGCGTATTGGCTTTCGAAATATCCTGTTAAAGATGTTAGTACAGATACCCTGAACACAACAGGTGGCAAATGGTATGGCGGCTGGGTGAATGATGTGCGTACCTATCAGAAAGTAAAAGTCGATGTTCCTTCGCCAAAAATGAACGCTAAGCCGGGTGAGCAACTTACGCTCGACCTTGACATCACAAATGTGTATCCGTTTGCAATAAATTTCAGTAATTCGGGTTATCAGCACGAAGTACATTTTGAGGCGTGTCTATTCAGCGAGGGGAATATCATACAGGTGCAGCAGGCAGGGGATGATTTTCATCAATTGACAATAGATCCGCATACAAGCAAACACTATAAATTCAAATTCATTGCACCGGAGAAAAAAGGCGATTATACGTTGATGTTCTCGTTGAGAACTGACCCTTTTCTCGGCAGCAAAAACAGCAGAATAATTAATTTGACCATTGAATAATCATGATAAAAAAACTCTACCTTTTAGTATTTCTTTCCTTTTTCGCCTGTGGGGTGAGCATGGCCCAAACCACGCTTGATGTTAATTTTAACGGGCTGGGCTTCCTCGACAACCGCGAATACAAGGATTTTATATCGCGCTCACGAACTTATTCCGGTACACGCACCGCGCTCGATTTCGGATTGAATATTGATACGTTGAACAGCTTTGTAGTAGGGGCCAATGCCATCCATGAGTTTGGTGCTATCCCTTACTTTTTGAAGGTGAATCCGATTGCTTATTATAGTTTTCACAATAAAAACTGGCTGTTTAATGCCGGCGAGTTTTCACGGACAGGATTAATTGATAATTACCCACGAGCATTGCTGAATGATACTTTGCAATACTACCGCCCAAATATTGAGGGCTTGTTTTTGCGTTTTCTGAATGACAAGAAGAACTTCACCGAAACTATGTGGATAGATTGGGTAAGTCGCCAGACAGACACCCAACGCGAGGAATTTCTTATTGGTTTGGAAGGAAAGTACAGGCCAAACCCATTCGGGCCTTTTTACATCTCCCATTATTTTATGCTTTTGCATGATGCAGGAGCGGCCGTATTAACCACTGATGACCATATCACCGATAACGGCGGTGCACAGGTAAGATTAGGATTGGATTTTAGCCATAAAACAGTACTGGACTCCTTAACAATCGAAGCCGGCGCAATGACATCATTAGAACGTACAAGAGGAGTGGATCAATTGCAAACCCCAAAAGGTTTTGTAGCCAGCGCTTATTTAAGCTATAAGCGGGTAGCCGTGTTTAACGAATTTTATGCCGGGCAAGGCAGCCATATTATGTATGGCGATTCTTTTTACGAAAAGAAGTTTTACAATCGTACCGACTTCATCATCACACCATTTGTAGCTAAAGGACTGAAAGGACAATTTGTCTTCACCATGCACAGAACGCCCGGCTTCACCAGTAACCAGGAAGCGTTTAGGATAACTTACGATTTGGGAAGACGGAAGATAGCGACGTTTAATTAAGGATAGAGTTTAAAGCAAAAAGTCCAAAGCTGAAAGCGATATCTGGTTGCTTTTGCTTTGGACTTTCTGCTTTAAGCTTTCTGCTAATCTCTCGAAACATCCCCACTTCCTGATTTGGAAGAGGAAACATTGTGTGCGCCGCCTGTATAGCGAACATCACCCGAACCGGATACCGATGCTGATACGCTGTTGCTCGCATTGATCGATGCATCGCCCGAGCCAGACACGTGAACAATGGTGTTCACCGTAACTAATCCGCGGGCTTCGAAATCACCTGAACCAGATACGTTCACGGCAGAATTTTCAGCATGACCGCCAAGTTTTACGTCACCTGAGCCGGAAACACCGCTCTCCAAATTTTTTACCTCTACACGGCCATACATATCGCCTGAGCCGGATATTCTTAACTTCATTGATTCCGCACGGATACCTTCTTTAAAAAAGACATCGCCAGAGCCGGAAGCAGCGATTGAATTCAGTTCTTTGGCCACTATGTATACAACAATCTTTTTGTGATTGCCGAATACGTCGCCCCAATGAAAATTGCGGTCGTTCTTATTGTAGACTCTTAAAACACCATTATCAACCTCGGTAATAATATGACTGATGATTTCGTCCGGTGCCTCTACTTTAACCGATTCGCTTGAACCCTGAGTGATATACACGTCAAAAGATCCGCCTGCATCTACCGCATGAAAGCCGGTTAAGTGGCGGTCTTCTATTTTGCCCATATCAACAATCGCCGTGTTATGGGGACGGGCATACACATAGGCTGACCCTGGTAAAAGCAGCGCTATTAATAATATTTTGGTTAGTGCTCTCATTATTATTGCATTTTTGAAAATAAGACGCGGGCTGAATTAAAAGGTTGCATGAATATAATAAAAAAAGACCGCTGATTCGAATGATTAAAAGATTGCCATGATTTTAAAATCAGCGAAATCCAATAATCACTTAAATCAGCGGTTCAGATTAATCTACCAATACCCCAATGTAATAATTGAAAGTATCTACCTCAATATTGTCTTTTGTAGCACCCTCAATAGTCACCGGGGTAAAACGCGTTGTCGGTTTGATGTATTGATACTCGCCGCCTTTTATTTTTACACGTACAGGCATGTTAAAGCCTTTGGCGTCGGCCTGCCAGCGAACCGCCAGCTTACCGTCACGATTGGTCATGAACTCCAGTATCGGCAGGTTTCTGTAGTGTAAATATTGATCAAAAACAGGGGACAGATTGATGCCTGATTGCTCGTTAATATAATTCACGATATCATCATAAGTAACCGTTTGATGATAGAAGGTTTTATTCAATCCACGAAGGATAGAACGCCATTTTTCGTCGTCGTTAATAATGGTACGAATCATGTTCAGCAGATTACCGCCTTTATAGTACATATCGCTGGAGCCTTCTTTGTTCACGTTATAAGGGCCAACAATAGGACGATCATTTGCTATTAATAAACGAGTGCCATGCACATATTCCTGCCCGGCTTGTTTGCCCCATTTAGTTTCGATAAATAGTGACTCAGAATAATTGGTAAAGCTCTCGTGTATCCACATATCACCCAAATCCTTTGAGGTGATGTTGTTGCCAAACCATTCGTGACCGCTTTCATGCACCACAATAAAATCCCATTTCAATCCCCATCCGGTCCCTGAAAGATCGCGGCCTAAGTAACCATTGTGATAATGGTTGCCGTAGGCGGTGCCACTTTGATGCTCCATGCCCAAATGATGGGATTCGATCAGCTTATAGCCGTCTTCATAAAATGGATATGGACCGAACCAATGTTCGAAAGCTTTTAGCATCGGTTTGGCATTGTCGCCCCATTGCTTTTTTGCTTTCTCCAAATTATAGCTCAATGGCCAGAAATCAAGCGCGAGCTTGCCTTTTTCGCCATCATAGGTATCACTATAATGCGCATAGTCACCAATGTTGGCTTCGATATCGTAATTGTTGATCGGGTTAGCCACAAACCAGTCGAACCGGGTATAGCCATCTTTCAGTTTGGTCACTTTACGCAGGCGACCGTTAGACACGTCCTTCAAGCCAATCGGCACGCTGATGCTGATCAGAGCGCTGTCTACCTCATCGTATTGATGGTCCTTATTCGGCCACCACACACTGGCACCCATGCCCTGGCAAGCGGTAGATACCCAGGGATGGCCTAATGAATCTACATTGTACTCAATGCCGCCATCCCATGGAGCGCGTTTAGCTATAGTTGGGTTGCCTGAATAATAGACCGTAAATTCTTCTTTATTGCCCTTGGTGATAGTTTGCGGGAAGGTTACAAACACCGCATTATACTCTCGGGTGTAGGGTAGCTCTTTTCCCTTATAAACTACCTTCTCTACCTTCAGGTTAGCAAACAGATCGAATTGCAGCTTGGTAAAATCCTGTGTTGCAGTAAACTTAAACAGCACATTACCACTGATGAATTTGTTCGGGATATCGAACTTTACGTCCAGGTGATAGTAGTTGATATCATAACAGGTACGCAAAGGCGTAAGGTAGCCCCTGAGCGAATCGGCACGGGTAAATGTTTCTTTGTTGGTACCCAACTGCGCGAATGTATTTAACGCGATCAGTGATGCTGCGATGGTGAAGAGAATGGATTTCTTTATCATGAGTTTAAATCTAAGGTCTAATTATAAAATGTTTTCAAAGTGCGCTGTGTCATCCTGAGGCTCTCGAAGGATAGTGCGCAAAGGCCATCCCCGCCATGCTTCGAGTGCCTCAGCATGACACCCTTTCTTTTTGTTAGGATTACTTTACAAACCCGAAGTCTTTATATAATAATTCAATGTATCGATCTGTAAATTAGCCTTAGTCACTCCCGGAATATTAAGCGGCTCCAAACTAGTGGTTGGCTTGATGAATTGATATTCACCGCCCTTGATCCGCACTCTTATCGGCATATCAAAATTCTTAGCATCAGCTACCCATTTGCAATAGGGCTTACCATCCTTCCAGTCAAATTGCAGTGTTGGTAAATCTTTGTAATGCAGGTATTGATCAAACACAGGAGATAAATTCATGCCTGACTGCTTGTTGATATAACCAACAATATCATCATAAGTAACCGTTTGATGGTAGAACGTCTTGTTCAATCCACGAAGAATAGAGCGCCATTTTTCATCATCGTTAATGATAGTCCGGATTGTATTAAGCAAGACAGAGCCTTTGGAATACATATCTTCGGAACCTTCCTTGTTTACGCCATATACACCTACTATCGGACTGCTATTCTCAATGCCCTGGCGCGCACCGTGGATATACTCTTGTCCGGCTTGTTTCCCATATTGATAATCGACAAACAATCCTTCCGAGTAGCATGTAAAGCTTTCGTGAATCCACATATCGGCCAGATCCTTAGCAGTTATGTTATTACCAAACCATTCGTGTCCGCTCTCATGAACGATGATATAATCCCATTTCAATCCCCAGCCGGTTGATGAAAGATCATGACCCAGGTAACCATTCAGAAAATGATTGCCGTAAGCAACAGCGCTCTGGTGTTCCATGCCAAGGTGAGGTGTTTCTACCAGTTTGTAACCATCTTCATAAAACGGATATGGCCCAAACCAATGTTCAAAGGCTTTGAGCATTGGTTTTACGTTGGCCCCGAACTGTTTCTTCGCTTTCTCCAGGTCTGATGGGAGCACCCAATAATCCAGGTCTAGCTTACCTTTTTCGCCGTCGTAAGTATCGGTAAATTCTGTGTAGTCGCCAATGTTAGCTGCCACGTCATAATTATTGATGGGATTAGCCACAAACCAATCGAATCGGGTGTAGCCATCGCCCAGGTCAGTCACTTTGCGCAGCCGGCCGTTGGAAACATCTTTCAACCCCGTCGGTACAGTGATGCTGATCATCATACTGTCTACCTCGTCAGATAAATGATCTTTATTAGGCCACCAGATGCTGGCGCCTACGCCTTCGCAGGCAGTAGCAACCCAGGGTTTGCCGGTTGTGTCTTGCGTGAATACTATACCGCCATCCCAGGGTGCGTTTTTAGCGACTGTTGGGTTGCCAGAGTAATATACGGTAAACTCATCCTTAGTGCCTTTTTTAATGGTCTCCGGGAAAGTCACAAATACCGCATTGAATTCGCGTTTGTAAGGCAGCTCCTTGCCTTTATATTCTACCTTTTCAATTTTTAGGTTATCGAAGAGATCAAATTGCAGCTTGGTAAAATCTTGCGTAGCTGTAAACTTGAACAGGTTGCTTCCGCTAATAAATTTGTTATTGATATCGAATTTCACATCCAGGTGATAGTAATTGATATCATAGCAGCTGCGCAGTTGCGTGAGCGCTCCGCGCAAAGAATCAGCGTGGGTAAATTTATCCTTGTCGACCAAAAGTTGTGCGTGCAGGTAATTGTGCACCAGGCAAATGGTAAACAGGATGGCAAATAGTCTTTTCATTCAGCGAACTTAATCGGGTGGTTTAAATTTAGCAACTATATCAGCAATAAGTTGATTTTAGCACATAAGTGTTACAATGCGGTGAGTGTGAGGTAAAATGTGGGGAGTAGTTGGATGTAGAACAATGAAGTATTCAATAATTAATATTCTCTGTCATCCCATTTTATAAGGTGCCATCTTCGAATTTTAGCATAAAACTTGTAGGTCTTTTCATTTTTGGTCCGGCCATTCGCATTAATATGTGTTGTCAACGTTTTATTTTTGGCATTAATATATTCGGGGAATGACCTAACACTGTCAGTCAGAAAATGGTCCAATTTAAATGATCCCTTGCTGTCCTGTATATAAAAACCATAAGAGGGGCCACCATTTCCGCCAGAATCATACTTGATGGCAAAATCTTCTTTGCTGTCAAAATTTAAGTCAGCTACTATTAGATCACCAAAATCAAAATCCAATACATCTTTCTTTTGATTAAATCCGGTAACATATGAGCGAACATTACTACAATTGTTATAAGCATCATCAAATAAAAACTCAGATTTAAAACTTAGCTTTTGCAACAATTCCTTATGCTTATTATAGATTAAAAGATCAATTTTTGCTCCGTGTATGAAATCACTGGTATCTGAGTTTCTTGCAATATTTGTTTTGAAATAAAAATGCTGGGAAAGTTTGGAATGGATACATTCTTGAGCTTTTCCTGAAAGACTCGTCAATGAAAGCGTCCCTAGGATAAAGTAGAGGAATATTGTACGGTTCATGGTTTTAATAAATGCAATTTACGGTATTTATAATCCTCAAGTCAACTAATCTCCAATTAACTAATCTCTCCGAAGGAGTCCTGCGGACTAATCTCTAAAATACTTACCTTTGCCGCACCACAAAAAATTACATTTACTATGCAATATGATGTTATCGTTATCGGCTCGGGTCCTGGTGGCTATGTAGCTGCTATCCGTTGTGCCCAGTTGGGGTTAAAAACTGCTTGTATCGAGAAATATGCTTCCTACGGCGGAACCTGCCTTAATGTGGGCTGTATCCCGTCAAAAGCTTTGTTAGATTCATCGGAGCATTATTATAATGCGTCGCATTCTTTCAAAACACACGGTATCAACCTGGACAATCTCTCGGTAGATATGGAGCAGATGATGAAGCGTAAGGTTGATGTGGTAAACAAGAATACCAGCGGTATCAGTTTCCTGTTCAAAAAGAACAAGATCGATGGTATACAGGGTATCGGTTCATTTAAAGATAAAAATACTATCATTATTAAAAAACCGGATGGTACTGAACAGGAGATCACCGGGAAGAATATCATTATTGCAACTGGCTCAAAGCCGTCTGCATTGCCCTTTATCAAGAACGATAAGAAAAGGATCATCACCTCAACCGAGGCTTTAACGCTGACCGAAGTACCCAAACACCTGATCCTGATCGGTGGTGGAGTAATAGGTTTGGAGTTAGGTTCAGTTTACAAACGCCTGGGCGCCAAAGTATCGGTGATCGAGTTTATGGATTCTATTATACCGACAATGGACCGCGGATTGGGTAAAGAGCTGCAACGTGTGCTTTCAAAACAAGGCATGGAGTTTTATACCGGTCATAAAGTAACCGGCGCTACTGTAAAAGGTAAAGAAGTGACCGTAACATTCGACGCACCAAACGGCGAGAAAAAGGAATTAAAGGGCGATTACTGCCTGGTAGCTGTTGGCCGCATAGCTTATACAGATAATTTAGGCTTGGACAAGATCGGTCTGACGGTAGAAGAACGCGGTCGCAAGATCACGGTTGATGAGCACATGGAAACCAGTGTGAAAGGTGTTTACGCTATTGGTGATGTTATCCGCGGAGCAATGCTGGCCCACAAGGCAGAAGATGAAGGTACTATGGTAGCCGAGATCATAGCCGGACAAAAGCCGCATATCGATTACAACCTGATACCGGGTGTGGTTTATACCTGGCCGGAAGTTGCAGCAGTGGGTCAAACCGAAGAACAACTGAAAGAAAAAGGTGTAAAATATAAAACTGGTTCATTCCCGTTCAGAGCGAATGGTCGTGCAGTTGCGAGCGGTGACCTGGATGGCTTTATAAAAGTTTTAGCAGATGCAACTACCGACGAAATATTAGGTGTACATATGATCGGTCCGCGTGCGGCAGATATGATAGCAGAAGCTGTTGTGGCGATGGAATACCGTGCGTCGGCAGAAGATATTTCAAGAATGAGTCATGCTCACCCAACGTTTACTGAAGCATTCAGAGAGGCTTGTTTGGCCGCTACGGATAATAGGCCGATACATATTTAAATTTCGTTGAAAGGTTTGAAAGTTGCAAGGTTGTAACTTTCAAACCTTTCAACAGAATTTATTCCGCCTTAATACTGTTTACAGGTTTCGCTATCGCAGCCTTTCCTGCCTGGAAGCTTACCGTGATAACCGCGATAATTATCGCGGCCAAACCTGAACAAGCAAATACCAGCCAACTGATATTAATACGGTAATTATAATTCTGCAGCCATTTATTCATTAGCCACCATCCTATCGGTGTGGCGATCAGGATGGCTACTATTACCAGGACAACAAATTCCCTTGTCAACAATTTCATAATGCTAACTACACTGGCGCCCAAAACTTTGCGTATGCCAATTTCTTTCGAACGGTTTTCGGCCATATAGGCGGCAAGGCCAAACAAGCCAAGACAGGATATCACAATGGTCAACACCGCGAATAATGTGGCTAATGTTCCGGTGCGTGTTTCGTCTGCAAATTTCTGGGCGTACTCCTGATCCACAAAGCTATACTGGAAAGGATAAGCAGGATTGTATTTTTTGAATATGCCCTCAGCAATTTTTAAGTTTTGCGCTGCCGGGCGGTTTGTATTCATTTTAAAGGTCATCGTATTATAAAACCAGTGATTGCTGCCATAAACCAGCATTGGTCCAACGGGTTGGTAAGGCGAGCTGATGATAAAGTTTTTTATCACACCAACAATGGTTAACGGAACCGTACCGCTTTTGACAGTCTGCCCGATAGGGTCCTTAAAACCGAAAACCTTAGCGGCAGCTTCATTGATCACAACAGCGGCAGTGTCTGACGGGAAAGCTTTCAGATCGATATCACGGCCTTGCACCAATTGAAATCCAAAGGTTTTAACAAAGTCACCTGATGTAGCAAAGTTGCTGAAGCCGACATCCTTTTGACCCGGATCAGCTTTTCCCCAGGTAAAGCCGCTGGATTGGCTGCCATCGATCGTAACGGATAAGCTGGTTTTACTTACAGAACCCGCAACTCCCTGGTTGATCAGTTCATTTTTTATCAACTCATAATTCTTCTTGATGTCGCCTGTCATCGGGTGTTCAACCAGGTTATCGCGCGAATAGCCGGTATTACGGTTTTGTACATAATCTATTTGCTTGTAAATAATAATTGTAGAAACGATCAGAACAATAGCTACTGTAAATTGAATGACTACCAATAGCTTGCGCGGTTGGAATACGTTGGCTTTCCCTTTGAACGCGCCCTTTAAAACTTTCACGGGTCTGAATGATGACAGGAAAAATGCAGGGTAGCTTCCCGCAAGCATTCCGGTAAATAGTATAAAACCGATTGCTGCCAGCCAGAAGTAAGGGCTGCCATAATCAATAACAAGGTGCTTATCGGTAAGCTTATTAAATTCGGGTAAAAGCAATTGCACCAATAATATGGCGATGCAGCCTGCTATGAATGCAATTAATATCGATTCCGCTAAAAATTGTTTGATGAGTGCAAAACGGTTTGCGCCTATCACTTTACGGACGCCAACTTCCTTACTGCGCTTTTCGCTTTGGGCAGTACTTAAGTTCATGAAGTTGATGCAGGCAATAAGCAGGATAAGACAGCCGATAACAGTCATCAGCCTGATGGTCTCTATCAATCCGCCCGACTGTTTGCCATTATCAAAATTGCCGTAAAGGTGCCATTTGCTTGCTGGATATAAGAAGGCATCAAATTTAAGGGTTGGGTCATGCTTCGGAATAAACCCTTTTAGTTTGTTATTAAACCTGGCTACATCGGTTCCGGGGTTTAAAAGTATGTAGGTATTATAGCTGCCATTGTTCCAGGTATCAGAAGCGTATTTTCCAATGTTTGGTGCAAGGGATATCAGGTAATCAAATTGGAACTGGGTATTGGCAGGTGGATCGGCGATTACCCCGGTTACTTTATAGAAGTCTTTATTGTCGAGCTTAACCACTTTGCTAATGGCATCATCCGTTCCGAATATTTTGTTGGCAAGGCTTTTGGTCAGTACAATACCTTTCACATCGTCAAGCGCATGTTCGCTGCTACCATGTATCATCGGGAAGCTAAACATGGTCAGAAACTGCTTGTCTACATCCCGGCCATTCGCTATGATACTTTTATTTTGATAATTAAACAGCCGGTCCATAGGCCAGTAAGCGCGTGCTGTAGCTTTTACTTCCGGAAATTGTTGTTGCATGCCCGGACCGATAGGTGAAGAAGTGATATCCCAGGTATACACTTGTCCACCATTTATAGGGAAGCTTTTGTTCCATACCTTATACAAATTGTCCTTGTTGGTATGAAACTGGTCAAAGCTAACTTCATTTAGCACCCACGTAAAAATGAGTATTGCCCCACACATGCCTATTGCAAGACCGGTGATATTGATGAATGAGAATCCCTTGTTGCGCCAGAGGTTTCTCCAGGCGATTTTAAAATAGCTTTTGATCATGAGCTTGTTTTTTGAAATACAAGATGTAAATATTATGCCATATCTGTAATTTGTTGTTTTTTAATGCGATATGGGCTTTTCGGATTTTTTAAGTGTTCGAAAATGAACAATATGCGTTCGTAAGCATAACACTGAGGTGCCCAAAGAAGCTTGTTTAGCTGCTACTGATAACAGGCCGATTCATATTTGAGTTAGGATTTTCCTGATAAAAGATAGTTAGAATTGACAGCCTTCAAAAAGTTGTCAATTCTTTTTATTCAGGTTGTCAATTTCTCGTGATGCATCTTGTTTAGCATCATCCGGGCCATATTTCTTGACTAACTCATAATACTTTATGGCGTTTGCCTTGTCTTTTTCAAGCTTATAACAATAAGCAATATTGTCAAGGACAATATAATCCTCCGGAGCAATCTTTTCTGCTTTTAGTAAAAATGGCAAAGCTTTATCATACTGTTTATCTATGATATAAGTAACGGACAAATTAGAGAGATTTTCAACATTGTCAGGATAATACTTCAATACCTCTTGTGATATTAACCGCATATTGCTTGTTTGATCATCTTCAGCCTTGAAAAGTTGAGTCCAATATGATTGAATGGTAGATAGCACAGAATTTTCAGGATCATTAAGCGGTTTACCATCCCGCCACAACCACTTGTTATGAATGGTTTGTCCGTAATCTATAGCCAATATAATTTCCCGGGTGAATCTATCGTAGTCAAAAATCTTTCCGAGTATATATACTTTTCCAAATCGCATATCCAACCGCATCGGGAATTTGGTAATACCCGAATCGATGCACATAAACCCTTCTTTAATGAACTTCTCATTAAAACTGGAGGAGCTTCCTAAATAACCTACAGTCTTGTTTGCTTTATCTTTCAATTCAAATGCATCTGAACTTGGTTTAGTGGTGCTTAGGCTCAAGACCTCGGGTAATCCTCTCTTTACATAGTAATTAAAGGCATAAACATAATAGTCAGGGTCGTCAGGCGTGGCTTTTTTCCAGTCGGCAAGTATTTTTATTTGCGCAGCAGTGTCTTCCTTGCTAAATGCTTGTGCAAATTTATCTTTATTGCTTTGCGAATATCCTTCAAGACCAAATACCGTGAAGAAGAGTAGAGTGAAAAATGATACCTTTATTTCCATCGTTCAATTAAGGTTTATAGTTAACAATGAAATTAGCGATTTTAGATTATAAATTTCAAATCAATTAAAATTCCGAAATTCGCCTTCCGAAATCAGCAATCAAGAAATGCCGCAAATCCAGGAAAAGGTATCCCTAAAAAACTTTAAACACTTTTGGTATCTATATTTCGGCGAGATAGAATGTTAATTTTTCTTCTTTAACTTTTTCAATGCATTCACATCAGTTAAGTCCTGACTGCGCCCACTAGCTGTTTTGTTTTTGATCAAATCGTCTAACCCTATGTAGTTTATTATTAATCCATCGATATCAATAATCGATTTGTGGTCATAAGCCTCTTTAAAGTCGACACCATCAATTTCATTCAAGATATCTATACGCAATGGAGGGTAGCCAATTTGAGTAATCGCACCTTTTTGCAAAAAATCATCTTTCTCCATTCCTAAAGAAGCCATCCCAAATTCGGACAGTACATTACACATCTTTTCGGCATTCCCATTTGATATTTCAATCCAGATATCAAGGTCTCCTGTATGTCTGGGTTTCCCATGAAAGGCTAATGCATACCCTCCGACGATCAGATAGTTGACGTTGTGTTTATTTAATAAGTTGACAAAATCTTCGAAATCTTGTTCCAGGTTCATGAATGAAGGTGTCTTTTAACTACTACAGTTTTATCCATTCTTTGACCGGGTTTAAGGCTCTTGGATATCAGTTGAGTTACCGCAGCCATACGTTCATGTGCTGGCCGGGATAGCCAGTATTTCATATCCTCCAATTCTTCATCAATATCTTTTAACGAAGCTCTTCTAACTACAGGTACAATTTTCATGGCTTACAAACAATTACGTAAATATACGATTTTTCAGTTCAAGGATTGATTAACCGGGCATCCTGACAAACTCAATTAAAATTCCGAAATTCGCCGCATGCTGCAAATCCAGGAAAACGTATCCTTAAAAAACTTTAACACTTTTGGTATCGATGTTTCGGCAAAATATTTTGTCGAGATAGGTCATGAAGATGAATTGGTGGAGTTATTTATGGATCCGCAGTGGCAGCAGATAGAGCGGCTTGTACTGGGCGGCGGCAGCAATATGCTCTTTGTAAATGATTTTGACGGCCTGGTCATCCGAATGAATATACGGGGTATCGAGCATCGCATAAATCATAACGAAGTTTTTGTGGAAGCAGGTGCAGGTGAGGTTTGGAATGACTTAGTTAACTTTTGTGTGGCGAGAGAATATGCCGGCGTCGAGAACCTGAGTTTGATCCCCGGATCGGTAGGAGCATCGCCTATACAAAATATCGGAGCCTATGGCGTTGAGCTAAAGGATGTTCTTTATAGCTGCCAGGCTTTCGAAATAGCTACAGGTACTTTCAGGAAGTTTACTAATGAAGATTGCCGCTTTGGCTATCGCGATAGCATTTTCAAAAATGAACTGAAGGAAAAGTATATCATTACTTCTGTAAAATTCAAATTATCCCTTACGCCCAATCTTAATTTAAAGTATGGTGCGATGGAACAGGAGCTAACTAACCGTGGTATCACCAATCCTACTATTAAAGATGTATCGCAGGTTGTATCGCATATACGGGTGTCTAAATTACCCGACCCTTCTACTATAGGTAATGCGGGTAGTTTCTTTAAAAACCCTGTAATCACAGCAGATCAGTTTCAAGAAGTTTATCCAAAATTTCCTGAGGTTGTCAACTACCCAGCAGCTGACGGACAGGTGAAACTGGCTGCAGGTTGGCTGATAGAACAATGCGGATGGAAGGGAAAAGTGGTCGGCCACACAGGAACATGGAAGAACCAGGCGCTGGTTTTGGTCAATCACGGAGGGGCCACAGGTGAAGAAGTGTACAGTCTTTCGTCGCAAATCATAGACAGTGTGTACAGAAAATTTGGCGTTTTACTCGAACGCGAAGTGAATATTATTAATTAATTTTATTTCTATTTAAGAAAATAAACATCGCTTGTACTTTCTTCCGATAGCGATATTCTTATCCCTGTAAAATCACATAATTACAATTAAATGACTGTTTATCAGTTGTTTTGTCGGGTCTGTATTCTTGTCTGTTTAGCTTAACTCAAGTGTTAAACCAAGTATCCGCAATTCTGTACAATACTGGTCATTTTTTAAAGCGGTATCATGTTTGTCTAATACTCGATACAAAACTTTAACAGAATGACAACAATCGAGTTTAACACCATGGTACTGCGTCAGGCAACTTCGCTAAGGTCATATGCCCTTCATTTTACCCGCGACGCAGATGATGCTAACGACCTTGTTCAAGATACAATGTTGAAAGCCATAACTTATTACAATAAGTTTAAAGAAGGAACTAACTTGAAAGGGTGGTTGTATACCATCATGAAAAACACTTTCATAAATAACTATCGCCGTTTTGTTAAAATGAGCACGTTTGTAACCAAGTCTGAAGAGATATCTTCTGCCAACCTGGTTTTCAGCTCAACAAAAAATCACGGTGAATCAAAATTTGTGATGGACGACATCAGGAAAGCATTAGACAGACTGCCTGATGATTATTATGTACCGTTCACCATGTATTTTGAGGGACATAAATACCACGAGATTGCCGATCACCTGGATATTCCAATCGGTACCGTAAAAACCCGTATCCACGTTGCACGTAAGCTTTTGAAAAAGAACCTTAAAGCTTATGACAATGGCATCAAAAAACCAGTTTACGCCGAAGACTAGTCCGTATTTGACAACTCCATATATATTATCAAATAACCCGCCACGGCGGGTTATTTGGTTTACCAACATGTTGCTCCTAACGGAGCATCTTAACAATGGAATTATTGATGCGCCCCGTTTCAAAAATTCAATTAGAAGAATCTAAAAATTTCATTGCTTCCTTTGCCGCTACCTGTCCCGAAATAATTGCAGGCGGAACTCCCGGCCCCGGAACTGTAAGTTGACCAGTATATAGCAGGTTTTTGATCTTTTTTGCCCGCATGGCGGGTTTTAAGAAAGCTGTTTGTTTTAAAGTATTGGCCAGCCCGTAGGCATTCCCTTTAAAAGAATGATAATCAGCCTTGAAGTCCTTTAATGCATAGCTTCTGCTTACGATGATATTTTCACTGATAGTTTCCCCCGTGATCTTTTCAAACCGGGAGATCATTATATCAAGGTATTGCTGACGGATAGTTTCATTGTCCTCAATGCCTGGTGCTACAGGCATCAAAAAGAATAAGTTTTCACAGTTTTCAGGAGCAACTGTCGGATCAGTCTTTGAGGAGCAACAAACGTAGAAAAGAGGTTTCTGCGGCCATTTTGGTTCCGTATAAATGTCTTTGGCATGTTCCTCAAAGTCCTCATCAAAAAACAGATTATGATGTTGTATGCCAGGAAGCTTTTTGGTGACGCCAATATACCAGATCAGGCAGGATGGGGACAGTGTACGACTGTCCCAATATTTTCTTGAATAATTTTGGTAAGGTTCATCAATCAAATGCTGATCAACATATTCATAGTCCGCTCCGGCTATTAGCACATCGGCAGAATAATCACCTCTGTTTGTACTAACCGAACTGACGTAGCCACTTTTAATATTGATTTTAGCTACTTCTGTATTTAAATCGATTTTCACCCCTTGTTGTTCAGCAATACTTACCATCGCTTTTACAATTTCGTGCATACCCCCCATTGGGTACCAGGTTCCTAGAACTAAATCAGCATAGTTCATCATGCTATATAATGCTGGCGTGTTCTGTGGAGTTGCTCCTAAAAACAATACAGGGAATTCTAATAGTTGAATCAGTTTGGGATTATTAAAATATTTCCGGACATGCTTGCTCATGCTGGTGAGCAATTGCAGGCTAAAGCTTTTTTTTATCAGATCAATGTCGAAGTATTCGGTTATGGAATGGGAAGGCTTGAAAACGTATTCACCCATCCCTGCTTTGTATTTGGGCTCAGCCTGGGCTAAAAATGATCTTAATTTTCCTGCGCTTCCCTGTTCAATGCTTTCAAACAATATTTCGAGCTCATTGATTTTTGCTGGGATATCCATTAAATCTTCTTTGCCAAAATAAATACGGTAGCCGGGATCAAGTCTTTTAAGGTCATAAAAATCGGAAGCCTTTTTGCCGAAGAGCCCGAAATAATTCTCAAAAACGTCAGGCATCCAGTACCAGCTTGGGCCCATATCAAAGCGGAAACCATCTTTCTCCCAAACACGGGCTCTACCGCCCAATTGATTGTTTTTTTCGAGCAGGGTAACGTCATAACCTTCTTTGGCCATTAAAGCCGCAGCAGCCAAGCCTGAAAAGCCCGCCCCTATAACTATTACCTTTTTGTTGCTCATATAAGTATCCGGATGCAAAGTAAACAATAGATTTTACGATGCTGAAATCCATTTACCGCCCGATTTCGTAGATTTGAACGAAACTGCCGCAAAACGAATGAATCTGTACGATGATACCTGCTTTGAAAGCAGTAAGCTTATTACTAATAAGTACAGCACCTCATTTAGTAAGGGTATCGGCGCTTTTGACGAGCGTTTCCGTTATCCCATTTATGCTATTTACGGATTTGTGAGGTATGCGGATGAGATCGTAGATACCTTTCACGGACACGATCAGCACCAATTGATCAATGATTTTAAGGCCGATGCGTTTAAGGCTATCGAACAAAAGATTAGCCTGAACCCGGTATTGCAGTCCTTCCAGCTCGTCGTTAATAAATACCATATCGACCTCGAATTAATTGAATCTTTCCTAAGATCGATGGAAATGGACCTGGATAAGAAATCGTTTGAACAGGATGAATATGAAGATTATATTTATGGTTCGGCAGAAGTGATAGGACTGATGTGTTTACGTGTATTTTGCGAAGGCGATGATGATTTGTACAATCGCCTGAAATTTCCTGCTCAAAGGTTGGGTTCAGCTTTGCAAAAAATTAACTTTCTGAGGGATGTTAAAGCAGACCTCAATGATCGAGGCCGTATTTATTTCCCTGGCGTCAATTTTGATCATTTTACTGATGCTGAAAAATCACAAATAGAAACTGACATTAAAAAAGATCTGGCCGAAGGTTTTAAAGGAATAAAAGATTTGCCCGAAGGCGCCAGATTGGGCGTATATATTGCCTATATGTATTATGGCGAATTACTGAAGAAGATCATCCAAACGCCTGCACAGGTTATTTTGCAGCAGCGCATACGGATCACAGATACCAATAAAACGATGCTTTATTTAAAAGCCATTTCCAAACATAAACTGGGCCTGATATGAGTGAACTGCCTGTTTATACTCGCTCACAATTAGCGTTGCGCAATGGGCAGGACAAGCCCGAGGTTTGGATAGCCTATAAGGGTTTGATATACGATGTAAGCCGAAGCCGTCTATGGCGAAATGGTAAGCATTACGAACACTGGGCAGGGCAGGACCTGACGGCTGAATTACCCGACGCTCCCCACGATGAATGGGTATTTGATCATTTTGACCCGATAGGAAGGTTGATTTGAGTCAGAAATCTGAGGTCAGATGTCAGAGTTTTTTGATCTCCGACATCTGACTTCCGATATCTTATAAAATTTCGAACTTAGACAGGCTAACAAACTGCTGAATGCGGTCAGTCAAGGCTTCTTCAGTTAGATTTTTTAATTTTTCTGTACCGAATGTTTCTACACAAAAAGAAGCTAATGCTGAACCATAGATGATGGCATTCTTCATGTTGGTGAAATTTATCTCGCCTGATTTTGCCATGTAACCGATAAAGCCACCGGCAAATGTATCGCCTGCACCCGTTGGGTCGAAAACATCTTCAAGCGGCAGGGCAGGGGCTGAGAATATCTTTCCTTCGCCGAATAGCAAGGCACCGTGCTCACCTTTTTTGATGATCAGGTATTTAGGGCCCATTGATAGTATCTTGTTTGCTGCCTTTACCAATGAATATTCACCTGACAATTGACGTGCTTCCGCATCGTTGATCGTCAACACATCAACCAGCTTAATAGTTTCCAATAGATCATTCAGCGCTATATCCATCCAAAAGTTCATGGTATCCATCACGATAAGCTTCGGGCGTTTCTTCAATCTTTTAATAGCAGTTTGCTGAGTAATAGGAGCGAGGTTGGCCAGCATTAAATATTCACAGTCCTGGTATGATTCCGGTATAATAGGGTCGAAGTCTGCCAGCACGTTCAATCCTGTTTCCAGGGTGTCGCGACTGTTCATGTCAGTATGATATTTACCCGACCAATAGAAATTCAGACGGTTTTCATCGATCTGCAGACCTTCAGTATTGATATTATGATCGTGCCAAACGTTGATTTCAGACTTAGGAAAATTCTTGCCGATGATGCCCACCAGCTTTACCTTGTTGTAAAAGTAAGATGCTGCCAGACAGGCGAATGGCGCTGCTCCGCCAACTATTTTATCGGCTTTTCCGAAGGGCGTTTCTATATCATCCAGGGCTACCGAACCAATAACTATTAAGCTCATTTAAAATATTTTTTATTTTTTTTGTGGCAAATATTGTGAATTAAAGCCGGAAATCATACTTTTGCACACTCCAAACCGGAAAATGATTCCTGAGTAGCTCAGCCGGTTAGAGCATCTGACTGTTAATCAGAGGGTCGCTGGTTCGAGCCCAGCCTCAGGAGCATAAAAAAGCCTCACATTTATGTGAGGCTTTTTCTATTATGAGCTTAATAGTATAGTTAGTATTACAAATGCTTCTCAATCCATTTAATAAGTTCTTCGATTCTTTTAGCAAAGGCATCGCTCGGGTTAAATGGATTGCCGTTAAAATCGGTTATGCTCGTGCCGACGCCTTCAGGCGGGCGATGGTTTACATCAATGGAGTGCCTCCAGTATTCCGCATGATGTTGCCATTCGTCCTGGTTTACCAGTTCAGGCGATCCGGCCCATAAATTCCAAACCAAAATATTGTCTGGCTGCAGCAGGTTGCCGGATCCCAAATTGAAGATGTCCATGAGCAAGTGGTTAAAGGCGTTAACTTCCTTCGGCAAAATCGAGTCGATATTTCCGATCTTCACCGCCAGGTTGGCAACAGACCATGCATAATCACCCCAATGCCGGGCTTGTTCAGGGAAAGGCCAATCTGCATGTTCGCCCATCCGCACCTGGATGGCATCACTGGATCCGTCACCATTAGTTGCATTTAGTCTTATCCCTTTAGCTTTACTTAATGGTAGGTTGTTCTCCAAAGTGCTGTCTATATTCTTCAACGCGGTCCACAAGAGCGATTCAGGGTTATCCGGACTAAGCCAAATGGTAGGTTTGATCGTCAAGTCTGCTGCAAATAATTCGTCATGTACTGACGCAGTCTCGTTGATCCAACCCCGGTTTCCCGTAACGGTAACTTCTACGTTCAATGTTATTCCCGGGGTCTGAAGGTAGACACCTTGTTGAGGGCATATAATGGACCAAACTCTCCCGGTATCGTCATACCCGAGCCTGGATATATCTGGCGCAAACATCTGATACATCCTGGTGCTGCTATCCCCTTTTGTTACCTCCCAGCTAAATTCCGGCCACTTGGCTCTTAGCATGCGGGTAATGTTGGGAATGTGATCCAGGTTCTTTTCAAAAGGAAGTGATGAAAGAAGCTCTGCGTCCGGATAGGGCGTGGGGGGAGTGTGAGAGAAGCCGCCAATCCATCCCGCCGGAATGAATGATGGTTGTTTTCTCTCGTCCAAAGTTAGATTTTGTTCCATTGTTGATTCGGTTAGAGATTTGAAAAAATTAATTGATTACATGAAGTACGAGCCGGTATTATAAATTGAAACCTAAAAGCACGATACTATTTCATTGATCGCCGGCAAACCTGTTCAAGCTGTTACCCGATGGTCACATAGCTGCAACATGTTTATTTGATAGCTTAAAATTAATTGGAAGTTAGGGGTATCAATAGTAAAGACAGGGTGCCTGCTGATCGGACAAGCAAGGTAAATGTACAGGTTGCACTATGAAAAGTCAACCCGTGAAATCACCCGAAATAGTACCGCGTTTTCACCGGTTTGCGGTATTGGTGGACGGTCTTTATACCTGATTAAACAGGCCATGTAAATTTTATTTGCATTATTGAAAATTTGATTTATGTTTGTAGTGTACTATTATACTAATACACTAATATGATTCAAGTTCAAAACCTTGATTTTTGGTATAAAAAGGATAGACCGGTTTTTAAAAATCTGAATCTTTCACTTGTCTCTGGCCATATTTACGGCCTGTTGGGAAAAAATGGATCAGGTAAATCGACCCTATTGAAATGTATCTCGGGCCTGTCCTTTCCGGCGCACGGCAATTGCTTTATAGATGGTGCTGAGACTTCAAAGAGGAGAGTGCAAACCCTGGAAAACCTTTTCTTTCTTGCCGAAGAAGTTTATGTACCTGCGCTCACGCCCGGGCAATTTCTAAAAAACACGGCCGCTTTCTACCCAAAATTTAGCATAACCGATTTTTATGCTTACCTGAAAACTTTGGATGTTGATCCTGAACAGGCGATGAACAATATGTCTTATGGGCAACAAAAAAAGGTAATGATAGCATTTGGATTGGCAACCAACGCTTCAGTATTGATCATGGATGAGCCCACCAATGGCCTTGACATTCCTTCAAAAGTTCAATTCCGGAAGCTGATCGCATCTGTTCTGAACGAAGAGCGGTGTATCATTATTTCCACTCACCAGGTGCGCGATCTTGATAGCCTGATCGATACGGTTTTGATACTGGATAACCATCAAATCGCCATTAACAGCTCCGTCGACCTACTTACGGATAAATTGCTATTTGGTGTGTTTGAGAATACCGCCGGTATGAATGTGTTATATGAAGAAGAAAGTATGAGAGGTAAACATGCCATCATCCAAAATACAACCGGCAAATACAGCAAAATGGATCTTGAACTGCTTTTTAATGCGGTCACTTCCGGTAGTAATAAATTGGCTCAAATGCTTAAAGAAGGAGGCGACAATGAATAATTTCTTCAATTTTCAGCGCTTTTGCCGCCTTTTTGTCAAGCACACTACCGAACATTATCGCATCTATCTCATGTCGGTATCGGTACTGGCAGGGGTTATATTGCTTGGTGGTGCTTTCCTGTTTTTTATAATACCCGAACCACCCGATCCAGGTATGCAAACAGCCATATTTATTATATTGATGTTAATCGCCGGAACCATATTTACCAGCACCGTTTTCAAAGATTATGGCGACAAGAATAAAGCAATGGCGGCGTTGACGCTCCCCGCAACAGCATTCGAAAAATTCCTTGTCGGGTGGATTTACTCTTATCCTGTATTCCTTATAATTTATTCGGCTGTATTTTACCTTGGACTTATCGGTCTGGAGAGTACCCGGCACTGGGGGCCTAACCAACATTTTATTTTATTCAGCATTCCGCAAAGTGGCATTTATACGGTGCTAACCATCTATTCCTTTTTACATGCCATTGCTCTTCTTGGTGCGATATTTTTCAATAAGCTGCACTTTATTAAAACAGGTTTTTCATTTTTTATTGGCTACGTTGTGTTATTGATCGTCAATACGGTGTTCCTCAAGGTACTTGTTGGTCTTAATGTCATAAAGGCGGCTATACCGTTTGGTTATCTCAATTTCAGCGTAGGCGATAAATATTACTCCATTGTTACGAAGGCAGTACCAGCCACCGCTATATGGGGCGTCTTATTCATTTCAGCGGTATTGATATGGGTTGCCGCTTATTTCAGATTAAAGGAAAAGCAGGTTTAACATGGAATTTAAAGATAACGAAGCGATATACCTGCAAATAGCCGCATTTGTGTGCGAGAATATCCTGACCGGTAAATGGACAGCCGGGCAAAAGATACTCTCGGTGCGCGATCTGGCGGTAGAATTGGAAGTTAACCCCAATACGGTGATGCGCTCCTATGAATTTTTGCAAAGCCTGGAGATAGTTTACAATAAACGGGGCCTGGGTCTTTTTGTGGCCGACGACGGATTTGAAAAGGTGAAAGCTTATCGCAAGCAACAATTTGTGCAGCAAAACCTGCCCGACTTTTTTAAAAATATCTACCTGCTGGACATATCTATGGACGAGGTACGGCAGCAATATGAAGATTTTCTGGCTAACCAATCTATTACCAAAACCAACAAGGAAAATGAAGACAAGCAATAAAATATTAATGGTAACCCTGGCTTTACTGATCATCAGCCTGGTTGGTTACGATCTTAGTCTGAAAGCCGAGTATCTGAAAGGTGACTATACGAACCCTTATCACGACTATAACACATTAAATTACAGTGATTTTGATGAGATAGAATTAGATGCGTCTACAGCCGCCAATGTTATCCTGGTTCAGGGACCTTTTAAAGTACTGGCTCATCCTAACTCCGAGGATTTTCTGCATGTAAGTAAGCAAGGACGGCGATTAGTGATAAGTGCTGCCTTTGCGGATCATTACAAAAATATTATTACCGACCACGTGCTATACATTTCGTGCCCGAAACTTTCCGTGTTCAAATCGGATGCGCGGTATACCGCACATGATGCACCAGTAACTGATACTGTGGTACGGGATATGAGATGGTATTCCACGTTGATAACAGGTTTCAGTTTGGATAGCCTCAGGTTACAAACAGATAATGCAAGCAACATAATCCTCGAAAATAACAGGATCAAAACACTGAATGGGATCATTGGCCAAAGCAATGGCAGCGGATCTGCCTTAACCATCGGCAGCAATAACAAGTTCGTCAGCAGCAAGCTGGATATACGCAATAAGAGCCAACTTGTGATAAAAGGCTCCGCAATGCCCGATTTAAATTACCATTTAGCCGACAGCGCGACACTCGTAGTAAATGGCGCAGCGGTAAAACATCTTTTAAACCTTAAATAGTTATGAAATTAGTTATCAATTCTTTGTCTAAGACGTATGCTAACGGTGTAGCAGCCTTAAAGGATGTTTCGCTGACGCTCACCAACGGGATGTTCGGCCTGCTGGGCCCTAATGGTGCGGGCAAATCTTCGCTCATGCGTACCATCGCTACCTTACAGGAAGCAGATTCAGGCAGTGTTTTTTTAGATGACCTTGATGTATTAAAAAATAAAACCCAGGTGAGACAATTTTTGGGCTACCTTCCGCAGGAGTTTGGCGTTTACCCTAAAATATCAGCAGAGCGGATGCTTGATCATATAGCACAACTCAAAGGCGTGGGAAATGCAGGTGAGCGAAGAGAATTAGTACTCGGTCTGCTGGAGAAAGTGAACCTGTTTAAAGACCGGAAAAAACATCTGGGTACCTACTCCGGCGGTATGAAACAACGCTTCGGCATAGCGCAGGCACTTATTGGTGATCCGAAACTGATCATTGTCGATGAACCAACCGCAGGGCTCGATCCTGCCGAGCGAAACCGGTTTTATAACCTGCTTAGCCAGTTGGGCGAGAATACGATCGTTATTTTATCGACCCACATTGTTGAAGACGTAAGCACGCTTTGTTCCAATTTCGCTATTATCTGCCTCGGCGAGGTTTTATATGCAGGCGATCCTGAAACAGCCGTGAAAGAACTGGAAGGCAAGATCTATTCTAAGGCGATAAATCAATCCGAAATACAATATTACCGGGATGTTTACAATGTAATATCCACCCAACTTAAATCAGGGAAGCTGCATATCAGGATATTAAAAGAGGACGACCAGCCACAGGATGGCTTCATCTCAACTGCTCCTAATCTGGAAGATGTATACTTCAGCAATATTGCCACACGTTTGGATGTGAATACTATGTAAATCACTCAAAAACAATAAATTATGTTTTCGAAAATATTTCTGTTCGAGATCCAAAACAGGATCCGCAGGCCCGCCGTTTACCTTTACTTTTTAGCTATAATAGTATTCACGGTGTTCGCTTTTTCGACCGGCTCCCTGCCAGTAGGTGAAAAGGAACACATCAATTCACCCTATCTTATCTCGTTTTGGTGCTGCGGAATGACCATGATGATGATGCTCATCAGCTCATCTGTGATGGGCACAGCATTATACCGCGACATTGAGTACCAAACAAAGGATTATTATCTAACCTATCCCATTACCAAAAACGGGTATTTCTGGGGAAGATATTTGGGCTCATTTATGCTGATGATCATTATAGCGCTTGCCATTCCCATAGGCATTTACATCGGGACTCAACTTGGTCCGGCAATAGGGAAAACCGCTCCGGCGCAATATGGCCCTAATAAACTCATTTATTATTTCTATCCATTCCTGCTTATTGCATTGCCGAATATATTTTTTACCTCGTCTCTTTTCTTCGGACTAGTTGCCATTACCAGGAATGTTAAGGTCATTTATTTCGGTGGGATATTACTGTTCCTGTTTTATTTCATCGCTCTCTTCTTTCTCGATCATACAACAAACGCTACTGTAATCGGCATTTCGGACCCCTTTGCGGCCAATGGTGTCAGGTTCCAGATGAACAACGCGAGCACTGCGCAGCATAACAACACATTAATTGCTATGAATGGCCCACTGGCGATAAACCGTATTCTGTGGCCCGGATTGAGTTTAATCGTGCTGGCCATTACCTATCTGAGGTTCAATTTTGAGACTTTTTTTGCCGGGAAACGGGATAAGGCGTCTATTGACGAGATTGGTACCAGATCAAACAAAATTCTCCAAACCCCAGCCGTAAGTTTCTCAGGTAAATACAACAAGATCACGCTGAAGAGCCTGGTTAGGCTGGAATTGCTTAACATCATCCGTGATAACTATTTCTGGATGATCATTGGCGCTGGTGGTGCGTTCCTGGGCTTTGTATTCTGGTTGGGGGATAACAACTTCGGGGTGCCCGACTTGCCAAGAACTGTCTCTCTTCTCGGTATCTTCGGCGACGCTTTTCCGTTCTTCATCTTCTTTATCATCATGTTCTATACCGGGGAGACGTTGCAGCGCGACCGGCTTACCCGCTATGCTTTTATCAATGACTCATTACCTCCGCCAAATTGGGTATTGAATGGCTCAAAACTGATCTCGCTTTTAGTGATAGCTGCAGGTTTATCCCTGGTGCCTTTTGTAGTGGGGGTAATTATCCAGTTGGCAAAAGGCTATACACATCTCAATCTGGCAGGCTACCTTACTTATATTCTGGTTATGTTACTGCCTAAGTTGCTTACCGCTGCTGTGTTTTGCTATGTACTGCAGGTGGTATTCAATAATAAGTTTGCTGCGTATGCATTTGGTATCACGCTTTGGGTAGGAATGTTTTTCCTGGATACTACGGGGACGTTTGACTATCACCTCATCTTATATTCCTATACGCCTAAATCCGGAATGTCGGATATGGACGGAATGGGACATATGGTTAAGCCCATCCTTTGGTTTAACCTGTATTGGTTACTTGCTGCCGGACTGCTTATCATTATTGCAGCGCTTTTCTACAATCGGGGTGTCAACTCATCATTTAAGGAAAGATTGCAGCTTATTCCAGAAAGATTCGACAGGAGAACCAAACTTTTCATGGCCGCTATCCTTCCGTTATTCCTGATCGTCGGAGGATTCATTTATTATAACATAAGCTACCTGAACGAGTATCTTACTAAAAATGAGAATGACGATCGCTCTATCATTTATGAAAAGACACTTAAGCATTTCCAAAATCTGCCATTGCCAAAGGTGGTCAGTATTAAAATGAGTGCCGATCTCTATCCCTATGAAAAGAAGGAATTTGTGAAAGCAATGGTGACCATCGTCAATAAAAATAATAAGCCCATTTCTGAAATGCTGCTGGATGGTGATGAACTGACTGATTATTCCATCAGTATCAGTGGTAGACCGATGACTTTTACTTATCCGTTATTCTATTCACGAGGGTTTTTCAGTTGGTTCGGGGCAAAACAGGATACAGCTGAGTTTAGGTTGTACAAGTTTGATAAACCGCTTGCGCCGGGAGATTCAGTAGTGCTTCAAGTCAATTCGTCTGTCATACACAAAGGGTTTACCAACGGACTTTATGCCAATAACCTGTTAAACAACGGCACGTTCTTTATCGGTGGTCTGCCTGGACTAGGCTATGATGATGACGACGAAATAGGCAGCCCATACGTTAGGAAGAAAGCTGGGTTGCCACCCAAAGAAGAAGAGGAAATATCGCAGGATGATCCCGTTGGTATTATGAATTTAAAGGCTGGAAAAGCAGCTGACTTGCTCAGCCTCGATGTAACCGTAAGCACTGAAGGCGACCAGGTTGCCATTACGCATGGTGACCTGATAAAACAATGGAAACTGGATGGGCGCAATTATTTTCATTATGTGCAAAATAAGCCGGGCATGTATTCGCCATTTGGTATCCTTTCCGCCCGGTATGCCGACCGTAAAGACAGTGTAATGCTAGATCATAAAGTAAATATTGACGTCTTTTATGATCCGGAGCACGGTGGCAATATCGGTCGTTATCTCAAAGCCTATAAGGACGGATTAAAATATTACAGCAGTGTTTATGGCAATTACCCTTTCAACAACATCAGGCAGGCTGAGACAGCGCCTTACGGCCCCCGTGAAGCTGCAACAACTACCATGAATACTTATTCAGAATTTAACGGCTGGAATGCCAACTTTACCAATCCGGATCAGTTCGATTACCTGTACTCAAACACAGTCAGGGCGCTAGCACAGCAATGGTGGCGATTCCAGGTAGCGCCGAACAGCACGGTTGGCTCGCTTGTAATACCGGAAGGTTTGGCCAATTACGATGCACTGGTGATGAATGAAAAGAAATATGGCAAAGCTAACATGCGCCCGATCGTGCTGAATCAATTATGGTTTTACCTGTTTATTCGCAGGCATATGGAAGAAAAAGAGCATCCTATTATCAAAGCCGACAAGTGGTTTGAATGGGGCGACAAAGTTGGCGTGGGGATGTATGGTTTGAGGGAATTGATTGGAGAAGATAGCTTGAACAATGCCTTGCGCGACTTCAAAAACGCTTATGCCTTTAAAAATACCGGGCCTTTTGCCGGGGCAAACGACTTATATCGTTATCTGCAAAAGCATACGCCTGATTCGTTACAATATTACTTAATTGATACCTGGCAAAAGGTGACGCTTTATGATAACAAGATCAACTCTGTTACCATGAAGCCGACCGGGAATAAAGATGAATATAAGATCGATTTGAAGGTGAGCATCGATAAAACCTGGCTCAATGATAAAAGCGACGATGTGCCGGCATCAGCCATGAACGACTATATCGACATTGGTGTCTTTGGCCAGGGTACAAAAGATAAAGACGGTAGTACAAAAGCACATTTTGCTTATCTGAAAAGATACAAATTCAAACGGGGTGATCATGAACTGACTATAGTAGTTAAAGGTAAACCCAAAGAAATAGCTATTGACCCGCTTGGATATTTAGTTGACAGAAATCCTAATGATAACATAAAGACTTTGGAATAAATGGATGTTTTAACTGGTGAAAAGGCGAATGACGAAAGTTATTTGCCTTTTTTGTTTAGGAATTATCAAAGAGCTCCGGAGATATGATTGCCTGATAAATTTTTCAAAATCAACATGTAATATTGTAAAACATAAACAACATCCACTTGAGTGAAATAACCCCGGTTACCAGGAACATTTTCCCTAGTTTAAATTACTCAGACAATTTTGATCTGAAACAACCTCAGCGCCTGGATAACTATGGTGTTCTGTTTATAACGGAGGGAGAGGGTACTTATCACGCTGATTTCGGCGCCTTTCCGTATAAAGCCCCTGTATTGTTATTTTCAACGCCACTTCAACAGCTACGCCTGGAAGAAAAAACGCCGTCAAAATTCACCCTGCTCCAGTTTCATGGTGATTTTTACTGCATAGAATACCACAAAGCAGAAGTGGCCTGCAATGGGTTGCTGTTTAACAGTATTTATATCCAGCCATCTGTCCATCTTACAGATCAGGAAGCAAAAGCTTTTGATCGAATATTGGATGATATCAGCATTGAATTTGCAGAGGCTGCTCCTGACGAAATGATCCTGCAATCTTATCTGCAATTACTGCTGGCCAAAGCAAGTAATATCAAGATCAAGTTGTTGCAGCTGAACCAGGAGCACGAGGAACGAGACGAAAAAATGGAGCAGTTTATGCAATTGCTCGAAAAGAATTATCTGCAATTGCACAAGCCCAATGAATATGCTGAGTTGCTGGCTATGTCGCCAAATAATTTTAGTAAAAGATGCGCCCGTTACTTTAAAAAATCTCCTTCCGAAATGATCCAGGGGAGGCTTATACTGGAGGCTAAAAAGAAACTCCACCTCACCCGACAGAGTATCAAGGAAATTGCCTACGCGCTCAATTTTACAGACGAATTTTACTTCAGTCGCTTTTTCAAAAAGTATGTAAAAGTTTCGCCCCAAACTTATCGCGATAAGACAGGCATATCCATAGTGGCCGATCTTCCGGCTTAACCGCTCCGATAGTTTTTACTTGATAGTATCAGTCCCGATCCTGTCACATTTGTCCAAATGTATTCCCTATTTGTCCATGTTCCGGCGTTGGCCACCGGGCTAACTTTGACTTGTCATTTAAGCAATGAACAATTAAAGTTTCACTCAAAAAATAATCAAAATGAATAACTCCTTTTTAAACCTGGTAGCAGGTCTGGACAACGCAGGGAAAATAGCTGTCCGTTACGGCATTGTAGTCGTATTTATCTGGATAGGTGCTCTAAAATTTGTGCCTTATGAAGCTGACGGTATTGTTCCATTTGTGGCCAACAGCCCCTTTATGTCTTCATTCTATAATCACCCTGAACAATACAAGAAACATATTAATCCAGAGGGAGTATTGATACCCGCTAACCGCGAATGGCATCAGGGCAACAATACCTACGGGTTTTCATACGGTTTAGGCGCGTTCCTGATAATCGTGGGTTTAATGGTTGCCCTTTATCGTGTAGCCCCGCTGCCCAGTATGATCGCCAGTATATTGGTCTTTTTGATGACATTGGGCACGCTGTCATTCCTGGTTACTACGCCTGAAAGTTGGGTGCCGCATTTGGGCGACCAGCAATTTGGTTTCCCATACCTCTCAGGCCGAGGCCGATTGGTGATCAAGGATATAGTGATCCTTGGCGGCGCCATCGTAACCATGAGCGAGTCCGCCAAATTATACTTATCAAGATCAAAAGCAAAAACTAAATAATCACTATTAATACACTATAAAAATGAAAACAATAACCGTTCCTACCGCAAAGCAGGTTAGTCCTGAATCACAGGTTATATATGAACAAATGCAAAAACGCATGGGTAAAGTTCCAAACCTTTACGCAACTATCGGCTACTCGGCCAATGCTTTAAAAGGCTTCATGGATTTCGATGCTATCTTAGCCCGGGGTGTTTTTCACGCTAAAGAAAGAGAAGCCGTTGCCGTTGCAGTTTCAGAGATAAATCATTGTGAATACTGTTTGGCCGGCCATAGCCTGGCAGCCATAAAAAACGGCATTTCAGAGGACGAGCTGATCAATATCAGGAAAGGACATGCAACTGATCCTAAAATGAATGCAGTGATTCAATTGGCACAGGAAATAACTAAAACTCAGGGTAACCCGGCAGTTGAATACCTTGATAATTTTTATGCAGCGGGATACGACGAGGGCGCTTTGATGGAACTGGTAGGACTGGTAACCGTCAGGATATTCACCAACTATGTATTTGCCTTAACACATATACCTGTTGATTTCCCCGCTGCTGCTAAATTAGACTGAAAAATAAGCTAACTTCAAGATCATGAACGCTAAAGGAATAATTATCAGGCAAAGCAATTACGAGGTGAAAGAATCCATTGATCGCCTTGAAAATGCATTAAAGCAAAAAAGCATTACCATTTATGCCAGGATCGATCAGCAGGCAGAAGCACTCAAAGGAGGCATCAAACTTCTCCCACTCGAATTCCTACTTTTTGGCAACCCGGCGCGAGGCGGCTTTGTGATGGAGTTTGACCCAAAAACTGCGCTGGATCTTCCGCTGAAAGTTATTGCCTGGAAGGATGATCAGAATAAAACATGGGTGGCTTATAACGACCCGGCTTATATACGGGAGCGCTATGGCTTGAGCGATCAGCTGACTGCGTTGTTGGATATCGATTCGGTTGTAACCGCTGTTCTTCAACATTAATTCAAATTCAAATTATGGAAATTACGAATCAATCTGCTCTGCTGAGCATTGAGCAGAAATCAGATATAGCCAATACTTTTGTGAAAGCCATGAAAGGAAACGACTGGCAGTTGATGCAATCATTAATGCAGGGCGATATTAGCTGGACGCTGCCAGGGGAAAGCCTGCTTTCAGGGCCTGCAAATGGTGTCGCTGCGGTTATTCACCGCGCACAATCACTTAAAGCATTTGGTGTGATGTTCGAGCTTTTGCATGTGTTGTATGGGTTACATAATGTTGCTATATCTCTGCACAATACAGCAAAAAGGGGCGAACTTATTTTGGATGAATATGTTGTGATCGTATTCGAACTTGAGCAAGGAAAAATAGCCCGGATGACCACCCATCTTTCGGATGTGGATGGCATCAATAAGTTTTTTGTAGCAGGGATCATTTAAATTACTAATCAAAATGAAAGCACTCGTTTTAGAAAATTTTAATACCCCTTACCGGTTAAAAGAAGTGGCTAAACCTGTTCCAGGCATCGGGGAGGTTTTGGTAAAAATTGCTGCCAGCGGCATTAATCCGCTTGACCTTAAGATCAAAGCCGGACAGGCGGCTCATGCTAAACCTATGCTTCCGGCTATATTAGGTATCGACCTTGCGGGCGTAGTAGAAGCTGTTGACGAGGGAGTAACTACATTTAAACCCGGCGACGAAGTATACGGCATGACCGGGGTATTGCTGGTGTTCCCGGCTCACTGGCAGAATATGCTGCGGTGGATGCCGGATTGCTTGCTATCAAACCAAAAAATATCAGCATGCGCGAAGCTGCTGCTTTGCCATTGATATTTATTACGGCCTGGGAAGGCCTGGTTGACCGGGCCAAAGTATCAAAAGGAAAAACTGTGCTTGTGCACGGAGGAGCCGGTGGAGTTGGGCATATTGCTGTGCAGATTGCCAAAGCTGAGGGGGCTGAGGTATACACCACTGTCGATCCGTCAAAAAATGATCTGATTAAGAGTTATGGCGCTATTCCGGTTGATTATACCAGTCTTTCGCCGGACGAATACATCCAGCAATATACCGGTGGCGAAGGATTTGATATCGTTTACGATACCCTGGGAGGAGAGACCCTGGATGCTTCATTCAAATCAGCGAGGCAATATGAAGGGCATGTCGTGAGTATTTTAGGATGGGGTGCGCATAGCCTGGCACCATTGTCGTTCAAGGGCGCAACATATTCAGGCGTTTTTACCTTATATCCTCTGATTTCAGGTAAAGGCCGTGCACATCATGGAGGAATTTTGCGGGAAGCAACTAAACTGATCGAAACCGGGAAAATCATTCCATTGGTGGACGAACAAACCTTTACACCCGCAACAATCGAAGATGCTTATCAATACATCTCTGATAGAAAAGCCCAAGGAAAAGTGGTAGTCGATATTGTGTTTTAAGACAGTATTTGTATTATTCTATCACGGCATAACTGATGGCTGCTGACTGAAAATGTATTTGATGCGGGCCTGGTTATTCGTGGTATCATTTGATGGGGTGAACTCTTTGCCTTTATATTGATTATAGGCAATTGAAGTCGCCCCAGTATTGCTATCCGATGTTTTGATCAGCTCTATTGTTTTAGCAGAACCCGGAATATTGGCTCCAAACCAATTTTCATCTGCTTTTTGTTTCCAGGTAACCAGGGCCAGCATTTCGCCGGGGACGAGCCTGTTTTCGGAGGCGATAAACGTTTTGCAGGCCAGGTCGTTACCGTACAATATCGACATCGTACTGTCCTTTTGATCGATATATGAACTGATGACCTTGTACCCGGCTTTTTCCCAGTTTAGTGCTTCTGGCAATGAAGCTCTTTCGTTGATGATCTCATCAGCGGATTTTTTTCCTGAACAAGAACTCATCGTGGTAGATAAAAAAAATAAAGCTATTATCTGCAGTTTCATAGGTTAATGCTTAAAAGGTGAACTGAAAACCAAATCCTGGTTGCTTTGCGGTAAGTGGCAGTTGATACATTCATTAGTGAACATTATATCCTTGCCATAAGGGATCATTTTAGGCGTCTTGAAACGGGCCCATCCCCAGCCTTTGGTCGAACGGTATTTCTCTTCATCCTTTATCATGAATTCGATCTGCTTAAAGGCTCCTGTGCGGATATGACCATCCTTGCCGGCTAGTTCATCCCAGGCTACTTTGGCAAAGGTCGTCCCCTTAGGCCATGGGTTTACCTGTTTATCTTTGATAGCTTTTATAGCGATGTCATTTCCTAAAATTACACGCATGGTGCCATTATCAAAGCGTTCTGATGGACTTATCGGCAGCCAGTTCTTATAATCAGGTATAAATTCAACGCCATTCAAAGCTTTCGGCAGATTTCCCAATTTCATTGCACCGCTTTGCCATTGTGCGTATTGTTTATTCAGTGCGCTGATTTTCGCGGTATCTTCTGTTGGTTTCACAACCATGCTATTTAGATATTGCTTAAGCACATGCAGGTCACCTGCTGAAATTTTCGCCGAACGGTGTACAAACTCGTAATTCTTCAGGGGCATAGCTCCGGCAATAGCCTGGTTAACTGCTTCCCACAACTTTGCCTTTTGTTCGGCAGGCGATAATTTATCCCATTCCGAGAAGTTCAACCCTTCTCTTCCTTCTTTTATGTGTTCAGCCACGCCCCAGTATACCGGCGCAATTTGATCGAACCAGCGTAATTGCGTTTGGTTAGAATGACAATCGTAACAGGCTCTTATCAAAATTGCTTTTACTTCTGCCGGGGCCTCAATGTCCTTTGTAACAGGTGGATGCGTTATCCCCGGCCGTATAAACTGTACGATCAAAAACAGCACAAGCAAAAAAGAAAAGGCGATCTTCCATTTTGTTGTTTTTTTAGGGTTTTTCATAGGTGTTGTTTATCGGTATGGATGCTATAAATTTATTAATCTGGCGCTTAATTGGTGGCTACGATTCTGTAAAAAAACAGCATCCATTTCAAAATGCAATATTATTCCTATTCTCTACCTGGTTCGCTCAAGATTTAAAATTCCGGCCTCAGGTTTGAATATGTCTAACTCAGCCTAATTCTCCTGATTTACGAGATGGTCTTCAGATACTTTTGATCATATCAAAGATCAAAAAGTAATGAAGATTATGAAAATTTCAGCAATATGTGCCACTGCGGCTCTGGCACTATCTTCGGTGATACTCGTAAGCCGGAGCTCAGCCTCAAAAAGAAGCATTAGCAGTATAAACGATAATCCGGGTTTTGCCGTGCTCGAGTTATTTACCTCCGAAGGCTGCTCAAGTTGTCCCCCGGCGGATGAGTTGGTAGCCCGCATACAAAAAGAAGCAGGTGATAAACCCGTATATGTATTAGCCTATCACGTAGATTATTGGAATAGATTAGGTTGGAAGGATGCGTTTAGTCAACCCGAATTTTCTAAACGGCAATATCAATATCACCGTTTATTCTCCAGCCAGGTTTATACCCCGCAATTGATCATCAACGGCAACAGCGAATTTGTTGGTTCGGATGAGAAAGTGATCAGTGACGCAGTGAAGCAAAACCTTAATGGCACACCGTCCGATAGCCTGAACATAAAAGCGCAACAGCAAAATGGCCGCCTTAAGTTAGACTATGAGATAAAAGGCAAGGCTAGTGGCAATCAGTTGGTCGTTGCCATAGTGCAAAAACATGCCACCAGTAAGGTGAACGCGGGTGAAAATGAAGGGCGTATTTTATCGCATGTGCAGATCGTGCGTAGCCTGCAAACCTTTGACTTAAAGTCTGGCCAGAGCGGCACGCAAAACATCCAGCTTCCTGCAGACTTTAATTCGACTGAATGGGAAGTGATCGGATTGATACAAAATTCCGACACTGGTGTAATTTCCGCTGCTGCAAGGGCTGCGTTAGAACAGAAATAATTAAATTTATATACCATAAGATGGCGTAAGGAAGCATCCAATTCTTACGCCATTCCGTATTTTATTAAAGCAAACCTTATGAAAAAGTTATTGCCTCTTATAACGATCATATTATTTACGATCAGCGTTAAAGCACAAATTCCTTTAACAAAAGAACTAACCTGTACTGAAGAAGCATTTACCGTGAGATTGAACCTGCACTCTGGCTGGCGTCCGGGCGTGGTGAGGTTAGGAAGCGTGCAGACAACAAGTTATGCGATGACGCCCGCAATTGATTATCTGCCGATTTATTACAATATGCAAAAAGCAGAAAAGCCCGACTCGACTTTCTTTCATTTCAATAGCAAACCAGGCTTAGAAAAACGAAGCTCATTATTCGATAAGAATTCAACTGCAATTTTGGGTTTATCTACAAAACCTGTTTATCGGGATAGTTTGAACTTCCTGCACAGTTACAAATAAAAATACTAGTAGATTATTCTATGCAAAGGCCCTTCAGAAATGAAGGGCCTTTCTTTTTTAATTGCTCTGTTTAGCTCAACCTTTTGATTGTCCAACTCACCCGTTTGTTTGTCCGGTTCAGCTATTATTCACTCAGTTTCGGGCCGATTTCGAGGCAAATTTGTGTCATCAAATAAAAACAACAACGCCATGAACACAAAAACAACAAAACTAATTTACTGGACCGGAGCCGCATTAACATCATTATGGTTTGGAGCAAGCAGCTTTGGAGAACTGACTAAAAACCCTATAGTATGGGATATCACCGTGAAACTGGGTTACCCCCCGCACTTCATCTATATTCTCGGGGTAGCTAAACTTTTAGGAGTGGCTGTGCTATTAACACCAAACAAACTCCTGCGATTGAAGGAATGGGTTTTCGCAGGCCTTTTCTTCGATATCATTTTCGCTTTTTTCTCTAAACTGGCGGTATTGAACTTTGTTGCAGGCACCGATGCCATCGTAGCAGCCATCATGGTAGGAGTAACTTATACCATGTTCAGAAAGCTTTATCCAGCAAAAATTGAGATCGCAGCAACCGAAGTAAATAGGAGCCTGGTTAACGCCTAAACCCCTCACAAAACATCACAAATAAGTAATTAAAAGAACAACATATCATATTTAAAAATTAAAAAAATGGAAACTCTAACAGTAATTAACCACACAAACGACGCACACATCAATATTGAAAAAGTATTGTATACCGGTAAAGTAAACATCACAGGCGGCCGCGAAGGCGCTGCAAAGAGCGACGATGACCGTTTAAACGTTAAGCTGACTTCACCTGGCGCTTCTGGTGCCGGCACTAATCCTGAACAATTATTAGCCGCCGGATGGTCAGCTTGTTTTCTTAGCGCTATAAAGCTTAATGCCGGTGATCTGCAAATACGGGTACCTGCTAATGCTGCACTAAACACAGAAGTAGACCTGGCTGCAGGCGAAGGCGGATATTACTTGCAGGCACGCCTTAATGTAAGTCTTCCGGGCTTAACAGTTGAACAGGCTACCAAATTAGTAGAAGCAGCTCACCAAACTTGTCCTTATTCAAAAGCTACACGCGGTAATATCAACGTTACTATAAATGTGGCTATATAATATCCCCTAAAAAGTAATCACTAAGCAAAGGCAGTGCGCGATAAGGCATTGCCTTTGTTTTGCATTAAAAAACACACATCAGCATAGTTGATTCGGTAGTACAAGTATTTTAAATAGCTTTGCTATGCTGTTGTTCCCAATGTAAAAGGAACTATATCAATGAAAGATTCACAATTAAAAATATCCCACGCAACTATCTGGATCAGCTCTATAGTTTTGGGACTACTGTCTTCAGTGCCACAACTTGCTTCCCGCCAATTTGTGCTGGCCGAAGCCGTCGTTAACGCTGCGCTGACAGGTACGTTTGCTTTGCTAATGTGGTATTTTAACATCTTCATAATCTGGCGTAAACCGGCAAATAAACGCAGGCAAAGTATATCTTATACCAAACTGTTAAGTTCATTGCTTTTTGGGTTGATCCTGATGTTTGGGCTTGCATGGGTACAGCAACTAATACTGTCGCACATCAACTTTGGTCCAACCATGCTGATGGTCGAGGTGCGCGGGATCCTGATAAACCTGGTGTTTTACATGTTCCTTAACCTGTTGCAGCAAAACTATGAGAACCAGCATGTGAATATGGAACTGGAACGCATTAAAAGCGATAACCTGGCCGCACAATACGAGATGTTGAAGCAGCAGATCAACCCGCATTTCCTTTTCAATAGTTTAAACACATTAAAGGCGATGGTTGAAACAGGTGAACCGGAATCGGTGGATTTTATCATCAAGCTCTCCAACTTTTACCGCTTTACACTCGAAAGCCGCAAGCTCGACCTTATTCATGTTCACGAAGAAATGGAGATTGTTAATGCTTATTTGTTCCTTCAAAAAGCACGCTTTGAGGCCGGTATTACTTTTACCAATAAGCTCACCGATAAAACCCTTGCGACGCTTGTGCCGCCATTTACTTTGCAGCTACTTGTTGAAAACTGCATTAAGCATAATGTGATATCGCTGCAGCGGCCATTACACATCAGCATATATGAGGCTGGCGAATTTATCATAGTCGAAAATCAGATCCAGCTAAAAACCGGTGACAATGGTTCACTAGGAGTGGGGCTAAAGAATATCGATTTGCGTTATGGTCATCTCCTTGAAAAACACGTTGAGATCATTGATGATCAGAAAACTTTTAAAGTAAAACTTCCGCTTATTTATGAACATCATCATTATTGAAGACGAGCTTAAGACAGCCAAATCACTCGAAAATATTATCATAGGTCTCAGGCCCGAAACCAAACTGATCGGTCAATATCAGAGCATTGAAGACTCAGTAGCAGCCTTATCTGAAGGCCCGCAGCCGGATCTTATTTTTATGGATATTCAACTGGCGGACGGTCTTTGCTTTGAAATATTCAAATCGGTGAAAATAACCTGTCCGGTAGTTTTCTGTACTGCTTTTGATGAATATTCACTTGATGCATTTAAAAGCAACGGGGTAGATTATATCCTGAAGCCATTCTCAAAGGATGATATTAAGGAAGCGCTTCGGAAAGTAGATGAGCTTAAAAACTTCTTTCAGCAAAAAACATCTTCTGATTTGGACGCTTTGCTATCGCGACTTAATCCTTCAAGTGGAAAAACGAGCTTTCTTGTCTTTAAAAACCAGAAGTACACTACAGTACAAACTGATAGCATCGCGTTCTTTTATATTCGCAATGATGCCACTTCGATCATGGGTTTTGACAAACAGGAGTTTGCTCTAAGCCAATCTCTTGATCAGGTTGCAGCTTCGGTTTCTCCAAAACAATTCTTCCGTGTCAATCGCCAGTATTTGGTGAATTTTAAAGCGATAAAAGAAGTTGAGCACTATTTTCTTCGCAAGCTCTATGTAAAACTTATTATCGAAACGCCGGACAAGCTGCTTATCAATAAAGAAAAATCGCATGCCTTTTTGAACTGGATGGAAGATCGTTGAGATAAACCAACTAACCAGGTGTCGGGTTCGGACATAGCTTTGTCCGGTTCGCCCTTAAACACGTTCTCATAGTTAGGCTACAGCGGTACTTTTGTTATGTCGATGCGAAAAGAACATCGGGAATAAATCAACAAATAACAATTTATCCAAACTACGATGAAAACGAACAAAACAATGAGCCGCCTGATGAGTGCCGCCTTTTTAACCTTTGCAACAATACTGCTTACCAATGTTAATCCCGTAAAAGCTGCTGAACTTACCGGTGGTGAAAGCAAAATAGATACACCTACCTATCCGCATTTTGACCAGATCAAACAAATTAACGCTAGTGTATTGAATGTCGGTTATGCCGAAGAAGGCCCTGTAAACGGGCAAGCAGTTATTCTGTTGCATGGCTGGCCTTATGATATAAATAGCTATGCCGAAGTGTCAAAATTACTTGCTGCCAAAGGATATCATGTTATTGTGCCTTACCTGAGAGGTTATGGAACTACAAAGTTCCTTTCCGACCAAACTCCAAGAAACGGACAGCAATCTGCTTTTGCTGTAGATATCATCGCCTTAATGGATGCATTGAAAATCAAAAAGGCCATCATTGGCGGGTTTGACTGGGGCGCCCGTACTGCCGATATTATTGCCGCCTTATGGCCCGAACGTTGTGAAGCGCTTGTGTCTGTAAGCGGATATTTGATTGGCAGCCAACAAGGTAACAAAGCACCACTTTCTCCAAAAGCTGAGCAAGCCTGGTGGTATCAGTACTACTTTGCTACAGAACGCGGTCGCGCAGGTTATCAAGCCAACACACGTGCTTTCAACAAATTGATCTGGCAAACAGCATCACCCGAATGGCATTTTGACGAAGCTACTTATGAGCAATCAGCCAAATCATTTGATAATCCTGACCATGTGGCTATTGTAATAGATAATTACCGCTGGCGCCTCGGCCTTGTTAATGGTGAAGCAAAATACAATGAACTCGAAAAAAGACTGGCAACAGCACCGGCTATAACTGTGCCTGCTGTTACACTTGAAGGCGAAGCCAATGGCGCACCACACCCTGATCCATCAGCATACGCTGCCAAATTCAAAGGTAAATATGCGCACCATACTATTTCAGGTAGTGTTGGACACAACTTACCCCAGGAAGCACCAAAAGCTTTTGCAGATGCGATAATTGAAGCAGCCAGTTATTAAAAACTCGAAGTAACTGCCGGCGAATAGAATAAAGGCCTTACATATCTGTGAGGCCTTTATCGTTAAGTTCTATACGGTGTCAATACGCCTTTAAAACTGTCACGCAAAGATCTTATTTATATAATAGCCTCAATGATCAAGAAATCCGTTTTTGCAGACTCACAGACCGGGCAGGTATAATTTTCCAGGTTTTCGAAATGAGTGCCTGCTGTAATTCCATTCAACTCATCGCCATAGCGCTCGTCGTAAATGCTCAGGCAGTTTTTGCACTGATATACCATGCGATGGTTGATGGTTTCCTTGCCATCCTTTTTATTTTCATTAGAATTAAGCTGTGTGGTATCCTTAGCTGAAGTTGAATAATAATGTTCACAAAGCTCTGTAAGGGCGGGTGCCAGATCGTTTGCGCTTAATTCATTTTTGTAGGCAATAAGCGACTTGCTATTGGGGTTAAAATCGCGCGTATGCTGTATGGCAAATACGCCGGGTGATTGCTTTTTGATCACGACTGAGCCTAAAAGCCCGGTCTTCGGTTGTGTTTTGATTGCAAAGCTAAGCCGGTAAGTACGCAGGTCGGCTTCCTCAAATTCGCGAACCAGCTGCTGTTTCAGGCTGAGGCCTTCCTCAGACAAGTCTTCTATTTGCCAGTTAAGTTCATTTGCTGCGTGACGGACATTAAGCCGGTACCTGTCAAGAATAGCTCCCCAGGCAATACGATCGGTTTGTTCGATGCCTTTAACAATGACCGACTTCCACGGAGTAGTGTAGATCTGCCCATTCCTGGTTTTAATACAGAGGTTGCAAACATCTTTCAAAAACTCCAGCGGAAAAAGCTCATTTCGACGATAAACGCCCAGCCAGTATTTGTTGGTGCCGTATTTATTAAAACCTTCATAGTAGGGGAGATAGAAGTCGGGCACTTTAAGAGGTTCGCTGCGATGGTTCAAAGAAGTCGGTACTTTTGAACTAACTGTCTTGTAGAAAAATAACTCATTGACTTTTTGATCAAAAAAGTGCTCTTTCTGATTGAAGATGACTTCTTCAGTGATCTTTGCCAGCAAAGCAATATCATCAGAATAAACCAATGACGGCCAATGATAAAACTGGTTGGTTTTTGGGAACCGGATATAAAAGTGCCAGTAATTGCTTACCTCGGATGAGATGAAATTCAAGTTGCCGCTAAAGAATGGCACAAAAGTTTGCTGCTGATCTACCAGGTTTATTTTAAGTCGGGGCTGATAGTTGAACAGGTCGAAAATATCGCGGTAAACACCTTCCTTCAGCCAGCTTTCATTGCTGAAAATGGTATCACATACATAAGAACTGATGATATTGGGATACTCATCTATATCAACTTCATAAGCAACGCCCATGCGCAACATTTCCATCTCCAGGGTTTCCAGGTCACGATCCTGAATGCTGAAATATAACTGCTGGCGATTACCAAAGCGGATATGCTTCGCCCCTACATTTTCGGCAATCAGCAATATTTCATACAGATCACCCGCTGAAACGTAGCCTCCCGGCAAATTTATTTTGATGATATGCTCCATAATCTATTACCCTTGCGGAACCAGTTTTAATGCCTCTTCCAATAACCGTTTCACCTCAGGTCGGCACGAGCCGCAACCTGTTCCGGCCCCGGTTGAAGCACACAAATCCTTCATATTGTCGCAGCCTTCGGCTATTTTCTTGTTGATGTTCTCGCTGCCCACGTTATTACAGCTGCAAACAAGTTTGCCTAATACCGGGTCAGCTTTATTGCCGCTTCGTAACAACTGTAACCGTTTCTCACTGAGCTCGATTTTGTTGGATATCAGCTCTTTGAATTCGAGGAATTCACTTTTGTCACCAATCAGGATGGCGCCCACCAGTTTATCTTCATGGATGATGCACTTTTTATAATAGCGTTTTGCTTTATCAATAAAAATGATCTCTTCATAATTCCCGTCCGCAGGGCATTCGGACAGGCCGATGCTGCACAGGTCAAATCCATGAACTTTGATAATATTCATCAGCGTGGTGCCCTTATAATAGCTGGCAATATCACCATTCAGATATTTAGCAACTACTTCAGCTTGTTGCTCAGCCGCGGCAGTAAATCCGTACAGATCTCCTTCATGTTCGGCAATCTCTCCAACAGCATAAATATCCGGGTCGCTGGTTTGCATGCGTTCGTTAACGATCACACCGCGTTTGCAATCAATCCCGCTGGCTTTGGCTAATTCAATATTAGGTGAAGTACCAATGGCGATGATCATGGCATCGCAGTCTATCTTCCGGCCGCTTCGCAAACCGATACCGGATAGTTTGGAGCGCCCGTAGTAAAGCTGCACCTCATCATTATAATAAATATCACAGCCCTGGTCGGCCATTTCTTCGCTTAATAGTTGGCTTCCCAAGGCATCCAGTTGCTTGTTCAGGAACCGCGAGGTACGGTGAATAATAGTAATCTTTACTCCCATTTCGCGAAGCGCAGCTGCCATTTCCAGGCCAAGTAAGCCGCCACCAACCACCACTACATGACCGTTGGACGGCATGTGCTTTTTGAAATTATCTGCATCCGTTCTGCTACGCATAGTGAATATGCCGGGCAAAACAGGCACATTCTTCGGTCGTGCCGGACTGCTGCCGGTAGCGAGTATCAAAATGTCGTAAGGATGTTTAAGCCCGCGCGAGTCGGTAACCTGCTTATTGGTGCGATCAATTCTTTCAACACTTATACCTCTCAGCATGCGGATATTGTAGGCAGGCTCTTCCGAATCCTTCATTTTTACCAGCTGTTCCCATTGCAGTTCGCCGCTGATATAATCGGGTAGTTGTACACGGTTATAGAACGGAAAATTCTCCTTGCTAAAAATGGTGATCTCATCATCCGGGTTCAACTCCCGATAAGATTTCACAAATCCAAATGCTCCGGCGCCAGCACCCACTACTATAATCCGCTGATGAGGTTTTTTGTATTTCTGAACATTAACTGCGCAGTATTTAAAGTCGGGTTCTTTAGATATCGGGTCGACGATATCATTGGTAATATTATTAGCACGATTAAGGTCGCTGCCCAATATTTTGCCCCAATGCATCGGCAGGAAGATGACGCCTTTTTTGATTCCAGAAGTTATTTTCGTTTTAACTCTGACATCTCCTCGCCGTGAGCTTATAACCGAAACATCACCATCATTCAATTTTAATGCTTTGGCATCAGCCGGGTTGATCTCGACAAAAGCTTCCTTCAGGTGCTGATTCAACTTATTAACCTTACCGGTTTTGCTCATGGTATGCCACTGGTCGCGAATGCGGCCGGTGGTTAGGATAAAGGGGTAGTCATTATCTGTTCTCTCACTGACATGCTCATCCGGAACGGCATGAATGATCGCCTTTTTTGAGTAAGTATAGAACGCTTTTTCAGTAAATAACCGCGGCGTGCCAACAACCTTGCCCTTCTTTTTATAAGGCCATTGTACCGACCCTTGTTCCTTAATGATGTCGTGACTAAGGCCATTAATATCAATATTGGTTTTTGAAGTCAGTTTTGCATGTTCGGCATAAATCGCTGCCGTGTTCTCAAAATTGAAGCCTTTATAACCCATCTTCCGTGCAAATCGGCAAATAATTTCCGAATCGGGCAGGGCTTCACCCGGAGGTTCTACAATTTTATTTAAGTAGCTGATCCGTCGCTCTGAATTAGTCATTGTGCCTTCCTTCTCGGCCCAGGCAGCGGCAGGGAGTATTACATCGGCAAAAGCCAGTGTTTCAGGTTTATCGCTGATTTCCTGAACCACTACAAATTTCGCTTTTTTCAGGGCTTGTTCTACCTGTCGCACATTGGGCAAACTGGTAATGGGATTGGTGCATAATATCCAAATCGCTTTTAAGCTGCCGTCCTCTAAAGCTTTGAACATTTCAGTTGCCGTCAGTCCGGGATTAGGGTTTATCGTAGCTCCACCCCAAAACTTCTGTACTTCTTCGCGATGCATCGGATTTTTCAGATCACGGTGAGCAGGTAACAAGTTCGCCAAACCACCTACCTCGCGGCCACCCATCGCATTAGGCTGACCGGTAAGCGACAATGGCCCAGAACCTGGCTTACCAATATGCCCGGTTATTAAATTCAGGTTGATGAGACTGAGATTTTTATTCACGCCGATTGAGCTTTGGTTGAGTCCCATTGTCCACATCGAGATAAAACCTTTTGCCTCGCCAATGTATTGGGCAGCAAGCCGGATGTCATGTTCGTCCAAACCGCAAATCTTTGCCGCTTCGCTCAGGGGTCGCTCAAAAACTAACGAGCTATAAGCTTCAAAACCTTCTGCATGGTTACGGATGAAATCAATATCGGTATCGCCGTTTTCGATAAGCAGGCGACCAATGGCGTGATTCAAAGTAATATCCGTTCCGGGATTGATCTGTAAATGCAGATCAGCCACTGAACAGCTATCGGTAACGCGTGGATCAACAATAATGATCTTCGCATCCGGGTTGGCAGCTTTATGCGCTTCAACCCTTCGCCATAAAATAGGATGGCACCATGCCGGGTTAGCGCCGATCACATAGAAGCAATCTGCTAATTCAATATCATCATAGCACAACGGAACAGTGTCTTCGCCTAAAGCCATTTTGTAAGCGGCCACGGCACTGCTCATACATAGGCGCGAATTGGTGTCGATATTATTGCTGCCGATGAAACCTTTCAGCAGCTTATTGATCACATAATACTCTTCAGTAAGACATTGTCCCGAAGCATAAAAGGCCACCGAATCGGGGCCGTATTTATTAATGAAGGTTTTGAAGACAGCCGAGGCCCGGTCGAGCGCGTCATCCCAGCTTACCCTTTGCATTGGCATGCTCCGGTTGTACCGCATTTGCGGGTACAAAAGCCGGTCGCTGCGGTCGTTAACCGTATAGTGCAGGTTCATTCCCTTGCTGCAAAGCATGCCCTTATTAACAGGATAATCCTTGTTGCCCTCCAGCGAAATGGTGCCATTCTTCTCCTTGTTGATAACCACGCCGCAGCCAACACCGCAGTAGCAGCAGGTCGATGTCAGTTTGTTTGTGTTTTTATTAGCGGACATGGTTATCTGATTTTATTTATGCTACTCCCGCAACCACCGATCGTGTACTTTCCTCTGTCACAGCATCCCTGCGGAAACGGGTAACTAATATGATCAGCGACACGATGATCACCGTATAGCCGATGTAAGTGAAAGCTTGTATATAGGTAATAGAGCTGGATTTGAACAGGAAGCCAAACAGCATTCCACCCAGGTTACCGCCTGCACCGACGATACCGCTTACCAGGCCAACGTTCTTAGCGTTGATAAAGGGAACGATGCCATAAGTAGCGCCATTAGACATTTTGAGGAACAGCGCGAACATCAGCATAAAGCCAATGGCAGCTACTAACGAGCCTGCTTGCGCGAACAATAACAAGCCACAGCCCTCGAGTAATAATACACAGGCCAGCAACAATCCTTTGCCGCGCATACCAAACTTACCGCCAACTTTATCTGATACAATACCGCCCAACGCTCGCGCAAAAATGTTCATAAAGCCAAATATCCCGGCCCAAAAACCGGCGCTGCTTTGTGAAAGATGGAATGAATCTACAAAATGCAGGGAGGCTACGTTGTCAAAAGTTATCTCCATACCGAAGCACATAGCATAGGCCATCATCAGCGCCCAAATGCGCCAGTCGGCCAGTACAGTCCAATCTGTTTTGCCCGATTTTGATTTGGTATAGCCGATCTCGTCATAATTCCCTTCAGGGGTATCTTTAGTGAATTTGTAATAAATGAAGGCGATGATCAGCATCATTACGCCAGGTACGATCATGGCATATCGCCAGGCTTCAGCTTTGGTATAGCCAAACCCTACGATGGCTGCAAATATCAGCGGCATCACCATATTGGTTGCCCCACCGCCAAGGTTGCCCCAGCCGCCGGTTACCGCATTGGCTGTACCTTTAATATTAGGTGCGAACATCATCGATGTGTGAAACTGGGTGATGACGAACGAAGCGCCGACAATACCTATTGCCAAACGGAATAATAAAAAGGTGGTGTAATCATGAGCCAATCCGACGAGGAACACGGGAAGAGAACCGACAAGCAGTAACCTTACAGCTGTTTTTCGTGGTCCCCAGGTGTCGCATAGTTTACCTATAATAAGGCGAGCTATGATAGTTGATGCTACGGAAGCGATAATGGTATTGCCGACCATAGCTTTGGTTAAATGCAGTTCGGCGCGGATGGTTGGCATCAATGGTGCCAGGCCGAACCAGCCAAAAAAGCATACAAAAAACATTAGCCAGGTAATATGGAAGGTGCGCATTTGTATGCCTTTCAGCGAGAATATATTGAGTTTGGTAAGTTGATTCTTCATGATCGTATTTTTAATTTGTTAGTCGAAAGGCTATTTGTTTAAAAATTCGGGTTTGATGTTCAATTGCAGATATGCCCAAACCGGCTTCAGCCGGGCTGCTCCCGGCGTTATATTTTTGGCATATTCCATACTTGTGGTTGCCGCCATATAAGAAAGGCCTAAATCGACATTGGTAAATTTGTTAAGCTTATACCCTGTAGTTAAGTCGAATTCGGTACCCAGGTACTTATTAACCGGTTGGCTATTAATGTCTTTTTGTTCCTGCGCCAGGTAGAAGTAGTGGTTGGTCAATTCTATTGAAAGGCGGCTTGCGTTATATTTTAGCTTCAAATAGGGATTGCTTAATCCGCCTGTTGGCGCACCGCTCACCGCATAGAAATAGTCCATATATCCCCAGAATTTATGAGGCGTTCCGTATAGCGGGTCAAAGCGGTGGTCGGTAGCAGAGCTACTGAAGCTGTTATTTCCCGAAAGGTAGTCCCAGCCTGCTGTGTAGCCTATTTTGCCGGGCTTATAGGTTAATGAGAGTGTGTAAGTATAAGCGCTTAACGACGCCCCGTCGCGGTTATGGCCGCCCTGGTAATAATATCCTGCAGTGCCAAGCCATTGGTCGCTGTCGCCAAATACGGGATTAGCCAGGACGCCCGTGGTGAACCTGGTATTAACACCGGGTTGATTGAACCGGCGCCCGTACACATAACCGACATCTGTACCCGACACGTTTTTAACGGAATCGAGCACGTATTTGCTGAATTGATCGGTAAGGAACAGCCCTGAGATTTTTGTCTTATTGAACTTTTTGGCTATATACAGGTACTCCATAGCCTTATAATCCTGAGTGGCTGCATTGGTTCCCGGCGGGTTGGCAAATACCGGACTTCCATTTTTAGCACTGATGCCTGAGCTATTGATCAGCGGGATCATGCCGGTCGGGGTGTTAACCAAATTGCCTTTACTGTCTTTAATAGTTGCCGGAACATTGGCAGGGGTATAGTACGTACCGTTGTAATTAATAGCATCGGTGTTCTGGTTAAATGCAGCGCCAAGGTCGAACTGCCAGCCGTTTTGGATAGCCTTAAAAACAATGGCATCGTGCCGGCGGCCCTGTTGTGTCCAGTCCAGGTTTCCAAGCAAGCGTTCATCATCGTAAACCAATTCCTGGCGCCCGAGCCTGATGCCGAAGTAGTCAAGAGGTGATTTTTTAAATACAGTATCTTTTTTATTGGAAAGAATAAGCTCGGCCCATGCCTCATGTAACTCAAGGCGATTGCCATCGGTAATGCTGGTAGTTGATGCATCCTGGCCCCAGAGGCGTACATCCTGAACCGAAGTGTGGAAGATTAATTTATTGGAGTGATAGTCGAAAATTAGTCGTGTCCGTTGCGAAACGAAGGCTGCATCTTTATTATTTGTGGATTCGAGCGTGCCGTATCCGTCACGGAATTCTCCGCGGGTGCGTAATTGACCGGATAAAGATAATTGACCGCTTGTCGCGGGAGGATGATCCGATTTTGTATCGGCAGTGGCGCTTGTTGCCGGGGTATTTGTGGCGACCGTTTGAGAAAATGCAGAAAAACATGATCCAAACAAGATAATCAGCACAACAATGCCTTGATTTAATACATTTTTGTACATTTGATTTAGTTTTTTAATTGTTAAAGCAAGAAAAACTGTTAACCCTGTCTGGACTGCGACCTCCGGACGGGGATTTTTTTTGTCTTTTATTTAGATTTTAACCATAGGCGTTAAAATTTGATCTGTTTTAATTATTGACGTCGTTAATTTGATATAAATATACCCTGATTAATATGTTTATCCAATAAAAAGAGTCTTTTTAGCGAATTTTTGTGATTTAAATTATATAAAAGTCGATTTTTTATAAATAATTCAAATTAATTACTTCTTGTATTGGCCAAAATGACATATTTAAAAAATTATATCATGTTATTTTTTAAATAATTTACCTATTTATTGTAAAATAAATGACTTAAATAGTATTTTTCTTCCTAAATAGGTAAAATATTGCTGTATTTTACAAAAAAATGGAGTAAAATTGCCACTGATATTTGATTGTTATTGTAAAAATGACTAATTCAAAATGGTTTTAGTCTTTAAAGTGTATAAATAACACTGTAATTAACTGAAAATGAAGAAAAATGCCTCGATTTGTGACGCCAATAGCTGTTTTATGTGCCGGAACTGTATAAAAGAATGGCAGCCGGCCATAGCTTTAGGAAAAAAGAACATAAAATTGAAGAAGGGGGAGGTGCTTTTCAAAGAAGGTGAACCTGTTCAAGGGGTATATTTTGTATACTCCGGCAGTATGAAGGTGTATAAGAAATGGGATGAGGATAAAGAACTGATCGTGCGTTTTGCAAAAGGAGGCGCCATGCTTGGTCACCGTGGGTTGGGCGGTAATTTGGTTTATCCCATATCGGCTGCAGCGCTCGAGCCAAGCGTCGTTTGTTTCATTGATACAAACCTATTTGAGGCCACGCTCAAAACTAATAGTGAATTTACTACTCAGTTGATACATTTCCTGGTGCAGGAACTGTATGAGTCTGAGAAAAAGATGCGCAACCTGGCGCATATGTCGGTAAAAGGTAGGGTGGCCGAAGCGCTTCTGCATTTAAAGGAGCTGTTTGGCGAAGACGAAAAAGGTTGTATCAATATCGACCTTAGCCGCCAGGACCTGGCATCATTCGCGGGGGCAACCTACGAAACTGTATTCAGGATGATCAACGAGCTTGTAAAAGACAAGCTGATCGAGCTATCCGGAAAAAGCATAGCAATCGCAAATGCTGATGGCTTGGCCAAACTTGCCGTTAACTAAGCGGCTACGCCGATATAAACCCTGCCGTCCTGAACTTTTACAGGATAGGTTTTGATCTGGAATTCTTCTCCGCTCAGGCATTCGCCGGTTAATAATGAGAATGTTTTCTTGTGGAACGGGCAAGCTACTTTTGGCTCACATGCCTCGCCTGTGCTGCCGATCATACCTCGCGATAATACCATTTGCTGTTTGTGCGGACAAAGATTCTGTGTGGCAAACCACTCGCCCCGGCGCGAAAAATTATAGATCGCAATTTGTTCATCGCCATGCTTAACGCAAGCTCCACCATTTTCCGGGACGTCATCGCTATAGCAAGCCATCACCCATTTGATATCTACTAATGTTTCCATAATCTGATTTTTTAAATGCTAAAACCTAAATTCTAAACTCTAATTACCATTTTGCTTTTAACTGTTCGCGCATCGGCTCAAATTGCACTGTCGGATCTTTTTCTTCCGGTGCGTTGATAAAGTGCGCAAAGCGTTTTCTTAATTCCGGACTATTTACCACTTCTTTCCATTCGCAGTGATAGCTGTTGATCAGCGACTGCATTTCTTCTTCCAGTGATGCGCCAATACCCAGGCTGTCATTTATTACCACATTTTTCAGATAGCTCAAGCCACCATCCATTTTGTTCAGCCAGGTTGCAGTGCGGGTTAGCGGATCGGCAGTCTTGATGTAGAACATCAGGAAGCGATCGAGATACTTTACTAATGTGTCTTTATCAATATCGCTCGCCAACAGTAGTGCATGCTGTGGTTTCGAGCCGCCATTGCCGCACACATATAAGTTCCAGCCTTTTTCGGTAGCGATCACGCCAAAATCTTTTGATTGCGCTTCGGCGCATTCACGGATACAGCCGCTTACACCGCCTTTAATTTTGTGCGGAGCGCGTATGCCTTTGTATCTATCTTCGATTTCAATTGCGAATGATACGCTATCGTGCAAACCAAACCGGCACCAGGTGCTGCCTACGCAGCTTTTTACTGTGCGCAAAGCCTTGCCATAAGCGTGGCCGCTTTCAAAGCCGGCGTCGATCAGTTCTTCCCATATCAGGGGCAGGTCGTTCAAGTGTGCGCCGAATAGGTCGATACGCTGTCCGCCGGTTATTTTCGTATAAAGGCCATATTTTTTTGCGACCTGGCCCAATACGATCAATTTGTCGGCGGTGATCTCGCCGCCCGGTACACGCGGAACTACTGAATAGGTGCCGCCCTTCTGGATGTTGGCCAAAAAGCGATCATTGCTGTCCTGGATCGTATCCTGTTTTACAATGACATCGTTCCAAAGACTCGAGAGTATACTTGCTACCGCCGGTTTGCACACCTCGCAGCCGTCGCCTTTACCAAAGTGATCCAACGCCAGATCGTAGCTTTTCAGTTTATTTATCTTAACCAGGTCGTAAAGCTCCTGTCTTGAATAGTCAAAATGCTCGCATATCACATTCTTGATATACTGGCCATTGGCCTTCATGGTGCCCGCGATCAGATCTTTTACCAGCGGAACGCAGCCGCCGCAGCCTGTTCCGGCTTTTGTGCATTTTTTAATGCCGTCAACAGTTGTGCAGCCATCATTCACCGCATCGCAAATGGCGACTTTCGTCACTGCCTCGCATGAACAGATGAGTGCATCATCGGGCAGACTTAAAACACCTGCGCCTTCGCTTGCGGATTCGCCGCGCGAACCTAATATCAGGTCTTCCGGGTTTGGTGGCAGGATGATTTTATTATTGACGGTCTGCAGTAACATGTTATAAGCTTCCGCCTCGCCAATTAATATGCCGCCAAGCAGGTATTTGCCATCATTGCTGATATTGATGCGCTTATAAACGCCTTTGTGGGTGTCTTCAAAAATAATGGTCCGGCAATCAGGTTCAGTTACAAATGCATCACCAAAGCTGGCCACATCAACGCCGATCAGCTTTAGTTTGGTGCTCATATCAAAGCCGTGGAATGACTTTTCTGCACCCAATAATTGCGATACCACAACGTCGGCCATTTCATAGCCCGGCGCTACCAGGCCGTAGATCATATTTTCATATAGTGCGCACTCGCCAATGGCGAAGATCGACTCGTCGCTGGTTTGCATCTTCTCGTTTACAAGGATGCCGCCGCGTGAGCCTGTATGTAATCCCGCTAATTTGGCCAGTTCGTCGCGCGGGCGTATGCCCGCGCTGATAACCAGCATGTCAATTGTTAAAGAGGTATCGTCATTGAATTTTAAAGCGTCAATCTTGTGTTCGCCGGCAATGTAAGCTGTGCTTTTATTTAAATGGATATTTAGGCCGAGTTGTTTAAGCTTGGACTGCAGCATTGCGCTTCCCGCAGAGTCGATTTGTCTTGGCATTAGCCGCGGGGCAAATTCTATCACATGCGTTTCGCTGATACCAAGATCGATCAGCGCTTTGGCTGCTTCGAGGCCAAGAAGGCCTCCGCCCATTACGGCGCCGTTCTTTGCATTAGCTGCGTAGGCTTTTATTAAATCAAGATCTTCAATGGTGCGGTATACAAAAACGCCTTCCTTCTCAATTCCCGGAATATCTGGTACAAAAGCTGACGAGCCCGTGGCTAATACCAGGTAATCATATTTCAGACTTAATCCTTTAAGGGAATGAACCGTTTTGGCGGTTCTGTTGATCTCTTGTATCGGATCGTCAAGATGAAGCGTTATATTGTTGTCGGCATACCATAATGTGGTTGAAAGCGAAAGATCTTCGGCGGATTTGCCGGCAAAGTATTCGCTGAGGTGAACCCGGTCGTATGCGCGGCGTGGTTCTTCGCCAAATACTATAATATTGTAGTTAGCTGATTTGGCTGCAAGTTTTTCGCAAAACTTGTAACCTACCATACCGTTGCCAACTACAATGATGGTTGGTTTCGACATATTAGTTTTTTAAATGTTAAAGCAATTTTTTCAGTAAAAGCATTGAAGTTGCGACCATAAATGCATTTACAATAACAATATTAGTCAATTTTGCGCTATTTGTCAATAAATGGATTGATATTTTTGATTGTTTTTGATAATTTTTATGATTATTGCAATAATTAACTGAAAAATGGCGCTATTTTTTAGATAATTTCATGACTTAAATCATATTTATTATCTTATTTTGTATATAAAAGTTAAATTTTGATGATTTTGCCTATCAAAACAGGGTAAATTATCAGAAAATTATAAAAAATGAAGGCTAAAAAAGTAATTCCTGAGTTATTTGTATTGGGCGCAGGGCCCGGAGACCCTGAGTTGCTGACCATTAAGGGGTATAAAGTGCTGGAAAAAGCCGAAGTGGTGCTATATGACAACCTTGCAAATAAAGAATTACTAAGTATTGTCCCTGCATACGCTGATAAGATATATGTAGGCAAGCAGCCTTATGGTGAATATACTCCTCAAGAGTCTATATTGGAAATGATAAAACATTACTGTTTTACTAAAGGAACTGTGGTAAGATTAAAAGGTGGTGATCCGTTCATATTCGGAAGAGGGTTTGAGGAGATCATGTATGCACGGCAACTGGGCATCAAAACACATTTTATTCCGGGCATAACCAGTATGCAGGCTTGTGGATTGGAAGATATTCCGCTTACACACAGAGCAATCAGCGAGGGTATATGGGCGGTAACAGGCACCAAGAAGGACGGGACGTTATCTGCTGACCTGCGCCTGGCGATGCAAAGCAATGCTACGGTAGTTATTTACATGGGAATGAAACAATTAGCCTCTATTGCTGATACTTATATGCAGGAAGGCAAAGGCGATACCCCAGCCGCTATTATACAGCATGCTTCGATGAAACATCAAAAGTCGGTGTCGGGATTGGTTAAAGATCTGCCTGCGATGGCGGAGAATAATGGGCTGACCTACCCGGCTATTATTATAATAGGATATGTAGTTGAGTTAAGGGATATTTTAAATATGAGCGATCATGAAGGTACGCATTAAAGGAAATTCGTTACGGTACAGGTTATCGATGACGGATGTGGCACGATTTGGCCGCGACGGCTATATCGAGGAAGTGATTGATTTCGGGAAAACGCAATTAACCTACGCTTTGCAAAGAGGCCCGACCCTCAGTCTTGAGGCGGAGTTTATGAATGACAAGATCATTGTTTTTATGCCCTATAACTGGTGTGACGAATGGGTGGAGACGGATCGTATCGGCTTCGAGCAGAAAGGGCCGCTTTGCCTGTTAATTGAAAAGGACTTTCAGTGTATTGATAATGTAGCTGAAGATCAGAGTGATAATTATCCAAATCCGAGTTTAGTTTGCTAACAAGCCAGAACTAACAAATCAACCTCCTGCTCTTTGCCGCTCTTCCTCGGAGCCTGATTTACTTTGCGTTTTGGTGAGTTTGCCGCTACCAAAGCGGTAGTTAAAAGTCACAATAAAAGGCCCTGCGTAGCGACGTGAATGACCGTATTGGTTCAGATTGAGATAATGATCGCTGCCGTTACCGAATTTTGGGATAACTACCGGATTATTCGCATTAATAGTAATCGAGCCATTGCCATGCAGTATTTTTTGTTTCAATGCGAGGTTCCAGTCAAAATAAGCCGGATATGTCGAGCCCACAAACTGGCGTTTGGATTCATATTCAAAATCAGTTTCCATTGATAACTTGTCGCTGCATCGGAAACTGTTATTGGATACCAGGTCGACTGTCGCAAAGCCGGGGTCATCCAGGCTAAAGCCATTTGCGGTGCCGTTGAACGAGTTTTGATATAGGGTTACTGTCGTATTGGTCGTATACCATTTTGCCAGTTCTTTATTATAGCTGATGTTTACGTTCCATGAATGTGCGCCCTGAACATTGGTGGGTATACGCGTCATTGTTGTTTTGTTGGAGTCGAGATAGGGGAATGTTCGCAGATAATCACTGACGGCATCATAAGCTGCTGTAATAAAAAACGTATTGCGATACGCCCATGTTATTTCGGTGTGCCAGTCCAGGTTGGGCTTCAGGTTAGGATTCCCCTGGAAATAAAGTGTTGCCGACAGCGGTCTTCTGAAAGGCACCAGTTCATGATAGTCCGGGCGGTCCGTCCTCCTGCCAAACTGGAAATTAAATGTATTCTCTTCATCAAATTTATCACTTAGAAAAACCGTCGGAAATAGCTGGAAATAATTTCGGTCTATTGCGGTATTTGTAAAAAGCTGCTGCCCTTTCATCACAGTTTGCTCGGCCCGCAAACCAGCCTGTACGGTTAGTTTCTGGTATTGCCTGTTAAAGTTGATATAGCCTGCATTGATATTTTCGCTGTTGACATTGTAATCGCTCAGGGTGGAATCGATTAGGTTTTGACCGCCGAGCTGGTTATAATAAGTGCTGTTATTGTTAGTTTTTACATAGCTCGACTTTAAGCCTGCTTCTATTTTGCCATTGCCGGGCAAAGGCTGCACATAATCTGCCCGGACACCGAAGATGTGTAAGGTGCGCAGCTCGTCAATAAAGACGTTATCCTGGCTAAGCAAACTTCCTGACGGATCATAATTAATCGTCGTATTATATTGCCCGGGCCTGTACCGGTAACTAGAATAATCCGCGTCGGCCGACCATTGCCTGCCTGTAGTATCCAGTTTATGTACCAACTGGAGGCCGGTGGTGTAGTTAAAGGGCTTATCCCTGTTAATTGCTGCGAAATTTTCGCTCCCGGTTTGGTTATGACTGCCATCAAAGGAGGTCACTGAGGAGCCAATATTCTCTGTCGCTTCCCGGTCCGAAACATTGCCTGATACAGTTAAAGTAGTTTTTTTCGATAAGTATAAATCAAGCCCTGCTGCTGAATTATAGGAGCGATTGGTATTTCCGCGACTGTTATTAGAGACTTCTTCAGTTAATAAAGTATTGTTATTCATTATGTCGGCGATGGTGTTACTAATACCCGGCTGCGTTTTGTTATAGCCATAACTATTATTGAGGTATAGGTTGTACTTGTCATTTTTATAGCTGAGTACCAGGCTTCCATTTTCGCGGTCAAAGTGTCCCCGGCCAAAGCTTCCTGTCGCTGTTCCGTTCAAGCCAGTTTTACTATTCTTTTTCCTGATGATATTGATTATCCCGCCGGTCCCTTCGGCATCATATTTTGCAGATGGATTGGTCATGATCTCGATCTTGCCGATATCAGACGATGGCGTATTGGTGAGTAGATTAGCCAGGTCATCTGCAGACAGGTAAGTGGTTTTGCCATCAATGGTGACATTAACTCCGGATTTACCATTGAGCGTAATCTGACCATCCGGCGATACTTGTACGCCCGGTAATTTCTTCAGTACTTCCAAAGCATTGGTCCCCGTATTGGCGATGTTCTGATCTACGTTGACGACAGTCTTGTCTATCTGTTTTTCAATAAGTGGCGCCTGTGCTCTTATTTCAACTCCGCCAAGCGTTTTGGTCGATGGGATTAAGGCAATTGCTCCCAAATTTATTGCTGTGTCTGCCTGGCTAATAATCAGACCTGACCTTATCACATTATTATATCCGATCAGGTCAATTTCGATAAGATAGCTTCCATAAGGTACATTGCTGAACAAAAAGCTACCTGATTGGTCAGTAGAAATGGATTTATACAGAACTGAATCAGCAGTTGCTTTTAGTTTGACGGTCACAGCCATTAACGGCAAGTTTTTCTCGTCAGTTACATTTCCTCTAATAATCCCCTGCCCAAACGAGTGCAGATGCAACAGTGCACCAAGGATTATCAATAATGGTCGGTTTGTCAGCTTCATTATACTTTTTTGATCAATGATAGCGGCGAATGAAATATATAAACTGAAGTAAAGCCAGACAGTACCAGGATGACAACATATAGCCAAAATCAACCCCCAAAACTTGTACAGATGTATGCGTAGCGTATTCAGGGGGGGCTTTCGCCTTTTCGTCGACGATTGGCACACACGAGCTTTAAAATGGTTATACTTGTTTTATGAACTTGTTCGACAGGTTGTTAGCCTTTCATAAAAACCATCGCTGGCTGAGCCATGTGATATTCTGGCTGATCTACCTGCTTATCACAGTCAGCTCAAGTAAATACCGTGACGGTGACCGCAGGACCTACGGTTTCGAGTTTTTGAGTGATGCATTATATATGTCGGTGGAGATGTTCTTTGTTTATGTATTGGCTTACTTTGTGGTTCCTCAGTTTATTCATCATAAAAGGTATCTGCTGTCTGTGGTCATTTTCGTTGCATCAGGTTACGCGGCTTGTGTGCTTGGCCGTATTTTTATCGTGAAAATATGTGAGCCGTTAGAAGGCAGAGCTCCTAAAGCTTTCGAAACTTATGGGGAAATATTGACAGATTTTCCGAAGCTCCTATTTAATTACTTTGTTGATATGATGGCGGCGGCGTCAATCTTCGTGTTCTTTAAAATCCTGAAGGATCAGCTAATTACAGAAAAACGTGCGCTGCAGTTGGAAAAAGAAAAGGTCGAGACGGAGCTGAAACTATTGAAAACCCAGTTGAATCCACATTTCCTGTTCAATACACTTAATAACATTTACTCTCTTTCTTTTACGTCATCACCTGCAACGTCGCAGTCTATTGCCCGGCTTGGTGATATTTTGGATCACATACTTTACCGGTGCAATGGCCAGTATGTGCCTCTAAAAGCCGAAATAGCCCTTCTGAACAATTATATCGAACTTGAAAAACTGCGGTATGATGAGCGGCTGACTGTAAATTTTAAAACAGAAGTTGAACACGATGCTGATATTGCGCCCCTTATTCTCCTCTCATTAGTAGAAAATGCATTCAAGCATGGTGCAAGCGATGATACCGGTGCGCCTGTGATAAATATCAATCTGTCTGCAAATAGGGAAAACCTTACCTTTAAAATATCTAATACGGTTGTTGAAAACAGTCTTCATAATAATGCTCCTGCTGAAAGGATAGGATTAAATAACCTGCGACGGCAGATGGATCTAATTTATGGAGATGACTATATACTTGATGTGACCAGCGGAGATAAATGCTTCACGGTGCAATTAACCATCCGCCTGAAAAAAGATGTTATCAAACATGAAAAAGACCAGGTGCTTATTGGTTGATGATGAGCCTTTGGCTATAGCGCTGATGCAAAAGCATATTGGGCAACTTGACTTTATGGAGGTGGCTGCTACCTGTCCGAATGCATTGAAAGCCCTGGAAATACTGAAAAAAACAGAGATCGACCTGATGTTTTTGGATATAAGTATGCCCGCTATAAATGGTATTGATTTTTTAAAGATGCTGCGCAATCCGCCAAAGGTCATTATTACGACAGCATTCAGGGAGTATGCTTTAGATGGGTACGACCTCGACATTGTGGACTATCTTTTGAAACCAATTACGTTTGACCGTTTTTTTAAGTCAATAGAACGCTATTTAAGAAACTCCGATCAGCAAGTGCAACAGGCGTTATCACAGCCAAATGAACCCACGAGCATTTATATCAAGTCAGGTTACCGCAATGTTAAGATCAATATCGATGATATCCTCTATATGGAAAGCCTGAAGGATTATGTGAAAATATGCACCCTGACCGGAGACATCACAACAAAGTACCGCATCAGCGATATGGAGGATAACTTGCCGGACAAAAATTTTCTGCGCATTCACAGGTCGTTCATCATCAACTTCAAGCATATTACGGCTTTTACTGCCAGCGATGTGGAAATTGGAAAAATCGAGTTGCCCATAGGCGAAAGTTACAAAGAGCAGGTACTCAGAATGCTTAAGAAACTATAACTTTCTTCATAGATAAAACCTATATCCAAATAAAAACAATCGATTTTTTCTATCCAAAGTAGTGTCATACATTTGAGAATAAGCAAAACCAAATTAAATCTATGGAAAACTCTGCAAATGACATCAGCAAGTGCCCATTTCACAATGGCAGCATGAAAAACAACGTTGGAGGTGGCGGCACAAGAAACCGTGATTGGTGGCCCAATCAGCTAAAGCTGAGCATTCTGCGCCAGCATTCGGGTGCATCTAACCCAATGGATAAAGATTTTAACTATGCCGAAGCTTTTAAAAGCCTCGACCTGGAGGCTGTAAAACAAGACCTGCATGCATTGATGACCGATTCGCAAGACTGGTGGCCGGCCGACTTTGGCCATTACGGAGGCTTGTTTATTCGTATGGCATGGCACAGTGCGGGTACCTATCGTATCACTGACGGTCGCGGTGGAGCAGGGCAGGGGCAACAACGTTTTGCACCACTTAACAGTTGGCCGGACAATGTGAGCCTGGATAAAGCACGCAGGTTGCTTTGGCCGATCAAACAAAAATATGGCAACAAAATATCATGGGCCGATCTGTTGATCCTTGCCGGTAATATTGCATTGGAGTCTATGGGCTTCAAAACCTTTGGGTTTGCCGGTGGCCGTGAGGATGTATATGAAGCAGACGAGGCTGTATACTGGGGTGCTGAATCTACCTGGCTGGGTGGCGATATTCGTTATGCTCATGGAGATGAAGGCGTGAAAAAGAACGGTGGTGTACTGGTATCTGATGATGATGCCGATGGTGATATTCACTCCCGTAATTTGGAAAAGCCGCTTGCCGCTGTACAGATGGGGCTTATTTATGTAAACCCTGAAGGCCCGGATGGTAACCCGGATCCAGTTAAGGCCGCCAAAGACATTCGCGATACTTTTGGCCGTATGGCAATGAATGATGAGGAGACTGTAGCGCTTATTGCAGGCGGACACACTTTTGGCAAGACTCACGGTGCAGCTTCATCAGATAATGTAGGTAAAGAACCGGAAGGAGCTGCTATAGAACACCAGGGCTTTGGCTGGAGCAATAAATATGGTTCAGGAAAAGGCGCTGACGCCATCACCAGCGGCCTGGAAGTGATCTGGACAAAAACCCCTACTAAGTGGAGCAACGACTTTTTCGATCACCTGTTCAGCTATGAATGGGAATTAACTAAAAGTCCGGGGGGGGCACAGCAATGGGTAGCAAAAAATGCCGAAGCGGTTATCCCGGATGCATTTGATTCCAATAAAAAGCATGCCCCGAGAATGCTTACTACCGACCTTTCTTTAAGATTTGATCCGGAGTATGAAAAAATATCAAGACGCTTTTACGAAAATCCCGATCAATTTGCTGATGCTTTCGCCCGCGCGTGGTTTAAACTGACCCATCGTGACATGGGACCACGTGCCCGCTATCTGGGTAAGGATGTACCTGCTGAAGTATTGATCTGGCAAGATCCGGTACCTGCTGTGGATCATCAGTTGATCGATCAGAATGATATTGCTGCGCTGAAGTCAAAAGTTTTAGGATCCGACTTAACAGTTTCTCAATTGGTTTCAACTGCCTGGGCTTCTGCATCTACTTTCCGTGGCGGCGATAAACGTGGTGGTGCCAATGGTGCCCGTATTCGCCTGGCTCCTCAAAGATATTGGGAAGCAAATAATCCTGCGCAGTTAAACTATGTGCTGACTACTTTAGAAGGCATCCAAAAACAATTTAACGACTCGCAAAACGGTAAAAAAGTCTCACTGGCCGATCTGATCGTATTAGCGGGTGGTGCAGCTGTAGAAAAAGCAGCTAAAGATGCCGGCAACAATATTTCAGTTCCATTTACGCCAGGCCGTACAGATGCTTCCCAGGAAGAAACCGATGTTGAATCCTTTGAATATATGGAGCCTGTTGCTGATGGATTCCGCAACTATCGCGGCAAATCTGCCCGTGTGCGCTCGGAAGAATATTTGATAGATAAAGCACAATTATTAACGCTGACTGCACCCGAAATGGCGGTTTTGGTTGGTGGTATGCGCGCTTTGAATGCTAATCATGATGGTTCGCCGCATGGCATTCTTACGCATCGTCCTGGACAATTGACCAACGATTTCTTTGTCAACCTGCTCGATATGGATACCGCATGGAAACCAACCGGAGATGAAAGAGAACTGTTTGAAGGGCACGACCGCAAAACAGGTGGCTTCAAATGGACCGCAACCCGTGCTGACCTTATCTTCGGTTCGCATGCCGAATTAAGAGCTATTGCCGAAGTATATGGCGAAGCCGGCGCACAGGAAAAATTTGTAAAAGACTTTGTTGCCGCATGGAACAAAGTAATGAACCTTGATCGCTTCGATCTGACTTAATTTTAGATAATAATTCTTTGTAAAGGCGGATGGGATTACCTATCCGCCTTTTGTTTTGATATGAAATATTATCAATTAAGATGATATCTATACTACTAAAAGACAGTAATATATAAATGACAGAAAGATTACATAACAATTTTGAAACGATCGTTTCAAAATTGTTATCTTTGTATCGTCAATCATTCAAAAGACAATCAAAAAATGAAAAGTTTAGAAAATAAAGTAGCCGTAGTTACCGGGGGTACAAGCGGCATAGGTTATGCAACAGCACAGGAACTCGCAGAGTATGGCGCTAAAGTGGTTATTACCGGTCGTAATAAAGAAGCAGCTGAAAAAGCAGCCAGCGAATTAGGTGTAACCGGGATTGTTTCTGATCAAAGCAAAATAGATCAGATCGGTCAGTTAGCTGCTGAAGTAAAAGAAAAATTCGGTAAAGTGGATGTGCTGTTCCTGAATGCAGGTCTGGCAAGCTTCAGTCCGCTTGAAAGTGCTACAGAAGAACACTACGATGCCATTATGAATGCCAATGTGAAGGGTGTTTATTTCACTGTTCAGAAATTCCTGCCAATTCTTAATGACGGTGCTTCAATCATTTTCAATACCTCGGTAAATGCGGTTTTGGGTATGCCTGATAGCAGCGTTTATTCAGCAAGCAAAGCAGCACTGCTCTCATTAAATAAGGTATTGGCACGTGAACTTGCCTCACGCAAAATACGTGTGAACGCTGTTTCTCCAGGCCCTATAGAAACCCCTCTTTATGGAAAATTGGGTTTGAGCCAGGAACAGGTAAACGGATTTGGTGAAATATTGGGAAAAAGAATATTGCTTAACCGTTTTGGCAAAGCCGAAGAGATTGCCCATGTGGTTCGCTTCCTGGCATCAGATGATTCTTCATTCATCACCGGAACCGAAATTACTGCCGATGGCGGCTTGACTGTAAACGCAGTGGTATATTGATTGAATTGCACATACCCGGAATCCCTGGTTTTGGGTATGTGCAAATTAAAACCAATTGATGTTGAGATGTGTATTTTTGTGCGGAGGGAAACATGGCACGCAAAAAAGAATTTGATGAAGATGAACTGCTGGAAAAGGCGACCAACCTTTTCTGGAGGAAGGGCTATAATGCCACATCGGCGCAGGATCTGGTGGATGAATTAAAGATCAACCGGTCAAGCCTTTATAACACCTACTCTGATAAAAAAACGCTTTTTCAAAAAGCGCTCAAAAAATACCAGGAGCAGCAAACTCAAGCCATGATCGATATGCTGAGTAAGGCGGATGACCCGGAAGAAGCAATTAAACAGGTTTTTGACGGACTGGTAAGAGAAAGCAACGAAGACACCATGGCTAAGGGCTGTTTTATGGTAAATACCGCAGTTGAAATTGCCGGTCAGGATGAAGAGATCGGCGCGCTGGTTCACGCCAACAACAAGAGTGTTGAAGACGCTCTGGCTGCTATCATAGAAAAAGGGCAAAAAAAGGGGCAATTCTCCACTAAAAATACCGCCCGTGCTTATGCCCGTTTTCTTTTTGGGAGCATTAATGCATTGCGGGTTATCGCCCGTTCGGGCGCTGATAAAAGTGCACTCAAAGATGTTGCCGATATAACCCTGGCTTCCCTGAAATAAGCATTATTTCTTTTCAATGTAAGGTTTTCATTCATCAGCTTTCCGTGATAGATCGGATATGAGAGAAACTTACCTTTGCCGCCATGATGGTTAGTAAATCACTTTCATTCGGATTCATTGTGGGTACAGCCAGCCTGGCCTTCGTGGTATCTCAGCTGGATGTTTCTATCGTAAATGTTGCTTTACCGCAGATATCGAAATCTTTCTCGGCCGGGGTAAGTGCCTTGCAATGGATTGTCGATGCATATACAATAGCCTTTGCAGTATTTATGCTATCAGCAGGCGGAATGAGCGACCTGCTGGGTTCAAAACGTATATTTCAGTTGGGGCTGTTAATATTCGGTGTAGCATCTTTAGGTTGCGGCATATCATGGAGCTCAGTTAGTTTGATAGGGTTCAGAGTATTGCAGGGTATGGGTTCGGCTATCATGATACCAAGTTCCCTGTCTATCATAAACCATAACTTTTCACATCAACCTCATGATCGTGCACGTGCGGTTGCCCTGTGGACCGCAGCAGGAGGTGTAGCGATGGCAGCAGGGCCAATACTGGGCGGTCTGCTGATGCATATCAGCAATTGGCGGATGATCTTTTTTGTAAACCTGCCTATTTGTGCTGTCGGTATTCTGTGCAGTTTCAAATTAGTGACAAACGGGCGTAGAACCAACAAGGGTTTCGACTTGCCGGGCCAATTTACCTGGATGCTGGCGCTTACTGCGTTGATTGCCTCCATTATCGAGTGGCATCATTTAGGTCCTGAACATCCTTTGATCTATGGCGGATTGATTTTCAGTGCTATTGCGTTGCTTATATTTCTACGGATCGAGAGAAAGGCGAAGGCTCCCATTTTACCGCTCGATCTTTTCAAAATATCCAATTTCAATTTTCTGGTAGGATTGGGGATGCTATTCAACGGAGCCTATTACGGAACTATATTTATTTTGAGTTTGTACCTGCAACAGGTGCTGCATTATTCATCGCTTAGTGCGGGATTGGGCTTTTTGCCCCTAACTGCAGGATTTATCATATCTAATTTAATAAGCAGTAAAATGATGCCAAAATATGGGACGCGTATCCCAATATTGATAGGTGTCGGCATTTTCGTCGCAGGTTTCATCATGCTGTTGATCGCAAAAGACAATACGCCTTACTGGCAATTGTTTATCCCTTTCTTTACTATTCCATTGGGCATGGGTTTGGCAGTTCCGGCGATGACGACAGGCATACTATCCACCGTAGATAAAACGCGGTCAGGTATTGCATCAGCCGTGCTGAATACCACTCGCCAGGCTGCCGGTGCAGTTGGTGTGGCGGTATTCGGTGCGATGACTAATGGTGGAGCAGCGGCAATTATTCATGCCATAACGATAAGCGCTATTATCTCGGCAGGAGGTTTGTTTATCTATGGAGTGTTGATTTATAAGTATTTAAAGACGACTTAATACTTAATTATCGCCTTCAACTTTCCCCAAAGCGTATTATCAAAATCATCACCGGCTAAGTTGACACCGCCTGCGGTATTACCCATACGGATAACTACCAGCTTTTGTGATGGTACAACATACACTTTCTGATCGTTTTTACCTAAAGCAGCATACAGATCAGCCGGGGCGTTGGGAATGATAGACACCGGAAATACAATTTGAGTTTGTGGCAGCATACTGCTGGCTTTCCCGTTGAGCCAGGTTAAGTAACCATAACTCAGGTTCAGGTTTTGCGAAGTGTTTACCTGGCTGTTGAAGTAATTGGTATCGGCTAAAATTGGTGTGCCATCCCAGGTGCCTTTATTCAGCATCAGCAAACCAAAACGCGCCATGCTGCGGGCATTGCTGTAGTACACATTGTTTGAATGGGGCGCTTTGATCCACAGTCCATTCATGCCGATCTTATTTCTGAGTTTCTGTTGAAAGTAGACGTTAAAAGTCATGCCGCTGGCACGTTCTATCACGCTATCTAAAATAGTGTACGAGGCATTATGATAAGCCCAGCGGGTTCCGGCATCGGCTTTATAAACAAGGCAACCGGGTAATGTACAATCCGGGTCGGATACACCGTCATCTAAACCGCTGGTCATGGTCAACTGATTTTTTATCGTGATCAGATTTTCCTTATCTAACGGTTCAGATGTCCAGCCGGTACCGATGTATGTTGACGTTTTATTATTGATATTGACCATGCCATCGTGTTGCGCAATGCCCAACAGCACGGCAGTAACGGTTTTCCCGGCAGATGCCCAATACCAGAGACTATCAGTTGTAAACGTGCCGAAGTAATGTTCGGTGACTATCTTTCCGTCTTTGAGAATGATAAACGCTTTTGTGCCTACACTTTCTAAATAAGGGTAAAGTGCATCCAATTGTGTCTGATCCCATCCAAGCGAAGCGACAGTTGTGGTTTGCCAGGTAGTTCCCGTAGTTGGCGGAAAGTATAATTTTGCGGTATCCGAAGTACTGGTCGTGCCTGTAGTACCCGTGATGCCGGTTGTACCTGTAGAACTAGTCGGCCCTGGACTTGGGTTGTTACTTTTTTTACAGGCAACAAGCGCCGTCAAACTTAAAACAAAAAGGACAAGGGGTAAGCGTTTGGTCATAACACCTTAAACGACGCTAATAGTCAAAGGTTTAACGGCGGAATAACGGAAACAAAGATTTATTTTTTACCCAACCATAAAATGGCATCCACGAACATCTTGTTCTGTAAAGCCGAGGTGAGGTTCATATCACCGTGACCCATGTTCATGTACAGCATTTTGTATTTAGTGTTGGTCCAAACGACAGGGATATCGCCGTCTCGTATCACATCCTTTTTGCCTAATGGATAGTTGGAAGTTGCAAGCGTTACCAGCACTTTCACATCTTTATTATCGCGAGGATTTGGTTTCCAGCCGTACCATTCGTTGATCGGCGCGGTATAGGTTTTAGGCAGATCTTTGGTTACCGGGTGCTTATTGTCATCCACGATCATTTTTGCAGGCAGCGGCGGCCAGTTGTTGTTATAAAAAACAGCGCCACCCATAAAATCAACAAACCATGGCCAATGCGTATCCTTATCATTATACCCCGACACATGGAATCCAAGCCATGCGCCGCCATTGCTCATAAACTTTTCAAATGAACGTCTTTCGGCTTCATTATGCGGGAACTCGTTCAACCAGATCACTAGTTGATAGTTTTTCAGGTTATCATCATTCAGCTTTTCCCAGTTGGATGTAGTGTCTATAACGAAGCCTTTTTCGGCTGCCAGTTTGCTGTAAAAGTTGATCGCGTCGTAAGCAAAATCAACATGGTCTGCTTCCACATTGGTAGAGTATAATGCCAGTGCGCGGAAACGCGGGGCCTGTAATTTCCCTATCTTCTTTTCCAACGAAACAGATAGAGCATTTACGCCCGAATCCAGTCCATTAAACAACGGCTTATCATCTGCCGACCATGGTTTACCGTTCCTGTAATCCCACCAGCGATATTCGATTTTTGAAAACTCATTGGTAATGCCTTTTTCAATAGGCTTTTCGTAAACATTATATACCCTGAAAGTCAACACTCCATCGCCCGGGATCATACTCACTTTAAACCTCAGCCAGTAATAATTTCCGACTGTAGTATTCACCTTAAAAAGTCCTGTTCCGTTTACTGCAGGTTGTTCGCCTTTATTTAACGCTGCTGCCGGTTGAGTTGGGAAAGCTTCTTTAAACCACTGCATGGCATTATTGATAACCTGCTGTTTGCTCAATCCGGCCTTTATATGGTAGAATTTTTCGTAATACACGATATGTTCCCTCATTGGAATTGGAGGAAGTTTATTTTCCTGAGCCGAAGAAATAAAAGGCATAGAAATAAGGACGGCGAAGAGCAGTTTTTTTAGCATAATTTTAGGTTGATTGACAGGTATAAAGATTATTACGATATTAAGCCTATTATTCAGTTTTCACAATACCATATGAAAAAAATACTGGCTTTTAGTGTCTTCATTTTATTGATGATAGTCACAATTCAATCAACCCGGGCACAAACCAAACCGAGGTTTAAGGCGCTGGCTATTGCGGAGATCGGAGGTGGCCATGTGCTATTTACAGAAGCGGCAAAAATATGGCTGAACAAGCTGGCTGTCGACAGCAATTTCACCATCGATTACATTACCGATACCAAAACTATAACCAAATCCTTATTAGCAAACTACCAGCTATTTATCCAGTTGAATTATCCGCCTTACCCATGGGGAGAGGAGGCGCAGGCAGCATTCAAGGATTATATTGAACAGGGCAGAGGCGGCTGGGTTGGTTTTCATCACCCTACATTGCTGGGCGTGTTCGATGGCTACCCGATGTGGCAGTGGTATTCGGCATTTATGGGTGGTATTATGTTTAAAGATTATCTACCCGGAGGCACATCAGCCCGGCTGAGTGTCGAAGATAAAAACCATCCGGCGATGAAAGGTTTGCAGTCATCATTTATCACAAAAGACGAGTGGTATCTATATGATAAATCACCCCGCGAAAATGTACATGTGCTGGCCAGTATTGATGAATCAACCTACGATCCGCCTAAAGAAAAAAAGATGGGCGACCACCCTGTTATCTGGACGAATGAGCGCGTGAAGGCACGTAACATTTATATTGCAATGGGGCATTTCCCGGAGTTATTTAAAGATGAGAACTTCACCACGCTGGTGAAAAATGCTATCTTTTGGGCAGCAAAAAAATAGACCTGCAACCTGTAAGCCATATGAAAAAAATCAAGCGACGGACATTTATAAAAGACACTCTGATAGTGGGCGCAGGTGCAATGGTTGCACCGCAGTTATTATCCGCCGAAACCGTTTTACCCCCCGGGAAAAAAGTGATCGTGGCCGGAGCGGGCATTACGGGGCTATGCTGCGCTTATGAGCTGATGAAAGCCGGTCATGAAGTGAAAGTACTGGAAGCTTCGGGTAGATATGGCGGTCATGTTTTTACCGGACGGGATGGATTATCCGATGGATTGTATGCTGATTACGGTGCCGATCATATCACCAAACCAGGTTATGAACGTTTTTTTGAATATGTAGAAGAATTTAAGCTAACTGCAATCCCTTACCCCAATGCTGAGGGATCTGAATATAACTATGATAAGGATGCCCTTAAAATGATCGGTGGTAAGTTTTATTCGGCTGAGCAGTTAAAAGATCCGGCGGTGCTTACCAAATTTGGCTTTAACGAAAAGGAAGTAAAATTCCTATCGGAGCATCCGATGTATGAGTTAGGGCCTTATTACGTTAAGCCTTACTTAAGCAAATTTACGGATGCTTATCAACCATTTGGAGTAGGTTATGATGATCTCGATAAGATTTCCATCTCCGAGATATTTAAAAAGGAAGGTGCGTCACCGGCTGCACTTAAACAATTAGGTGGGCATAATACTTCAGCGTTATATTACCTGTGGCGAACGGCAATCATGGATTTCAGGAAGATTCCGTATTCGGAAGGAGAAACATTTCACCTGAAAGACGGTAATGAGCAATTGCCTATCGCTTTTGCCAAACGTTTAGGCGAGCGAGTAAAACTAAATAGCCCGGTAACTGCCATTAAACAAAGTAAAACCGGGGTAATGGTATCATACCGGCCTTATGGTGCGGAAAAGGAAACCGAACTCAACGCCGATTATGTGGTGAATTGTATCACTTTGCCAATATTCAAAAGCATCCCGGTTACGCCGCCACTTTCGGCTGAGAAACAATATGTGGTAGATAACCTGGCGTATTCGTCGCATCCGTTTTATGTATTCGAGGCGAGCACCAAGTTCTGGCTTGATGACGGTATCAAAAGCATCAATATGGAGTTTGAGCATTCGGATATTTCCTCCATTTGGCTCGAAACAAACCAGGTAGATACCAAGCGTATTATCCTGAAAGCTTTTGGTCCCGGGGGACTTTCACCGCAGCGCGTGCTGGCGGCTTTCAGACAAGTTTATCCTGGTAAGCACGATACCATCGAACAGGCTTTAACAGTTGATTGGACACGCGATAAATTTGCCCCGGTATGCGAAATGGAACCGTTCCCAATAGGAGAGATGCACAAATTCTGGCCGCAAATATTGCAGCCCGAAGGGCGACTGTATTTTGCAGGCACTTATGCTGATAATATGAGCAGGGGGATGGAGTCGTGTTTGCGGTCGGCACAAAGGGTGGCGAAGGAGATTGGAAAGCTATGATTTCGGATGTCGGAATTCCGATAGCGGATTTTAAATTAATATAATGAAATTGAATAAGCCATTAATAATTATCTTCTTCGTTTTTCTTAGTTTGATCATCTTCTCTTTTATAAATTTTCAAGAAAATCATCCTCCAGTAGTGAAGATCATATCACCCCAAACCAACAGTTCTTTTGAAAAAGATGCATCGGTAACCTACAAGATCACAGTATCGGACAAAGAAGACGGCGAATCCAAATTTGATGAGATCAATACAAAAGAAGTGCTGCTGGAGGTACGCTATCTGAAAAACGGAAAAGCCGTGGCGGCCAATCCTCAGAATAATGGTGTAAATATCATCATGACATCGAATTGCATCACTTGTCACGGTTTCAACACCAAAGCAATGGGGCCATCATTTGCTGATATCAATAAGCGTTATCCGGCTACCAAAGCCAATACTGACAGCCTGGTAAAGCGCATACAATTCGGGTCAACAGGAATTTGGGGGAAAGAAAAAATGCCGCCCCATCCGGAACTTTCAGTAAATGATATTAAAACTATTGTGCAATGGATCACCAAAAGCGCAGCTGATCCTAACGTGAATTATTATGTTGGTACTGATGGCTATTTCAGATTTAAACCGGATGCGACAAAAGGCGTTTATCAGCTTACGGCAAGCTATACCGATCATGGCTTAAAAGATGTCCCGGGCAAAAAACTACGGGGACAGGATGTGGTTATCATAAGTATTAAATAATATTCCATATTGGTTTATTATTTCAAATTGATAGATTTGATTGTTAAACCAATCCCGCTATAAATTCCTGATATGAAAAGAAAATTTACTGCTCTGCTTGCTTTTGCGGCAACGGGAGTATTGGCAGTCAACGCGCAGCAGGCGCCACAATACTCTGCAAAAAATAAGACAGTTAAGGTTTATGTAACCGAAAAGGGTACAGACAACCGTATCACTGCCACCGAAACACTGCATTTTGAAGATAAACCGCAGCCGGTTGAAACCGAAGTAGCTGTATTTGTTGATCCTGCAAAAAAGTTTCAGACAATGGTTGGTATAGGTGGTGCGCTGACCGATGCTTCAGCAGAAACCTTCTATAAATTGCCAAAGGATAAGCAAAAGGAATTCCTGACAGCTTATTATGATAAGACAAAAGGCATCGGCTATACTTTTGGCCGCACCAATATCCAGAGCTGTGACTTTTCTAGCGATAGCTACAGCTATGTGAAAGATGGTGACGCTGCACTAAAGACTTTTGACATCAGTCACGATAAAAAATACCGCATCCCTTTTATTAAGGAGGCGATTGGTGCGGCAGGTGGTAAGTTGAACATTTTTGTAAGCCCATGGAGCCCCCCGGGATTTATGAAGACTAATCATGACGTACTGCACGGCGGTAAGCTGGACAAGAAATACGACCAAAGCTGGGCGAACTTTTACGGTAAATTTATCCGCGCTTACGAGAAAGAAGGAATTCCAATCTGGGGTTTGAGCGTGCAAAACGAGCCAATGGCAACCCAAACCTGGGAATCATGCTTGTATACTGCTGAAGAGGAGCGTGATTTTGTAAAGAACTTTTTAGGCCCAACGCTGCAAAAGCAAGGGTTATCATCTAAGAAATTAATCGTTTGGGATCATAACCGAGATTTGCTTTACCAACGCGCAAGCACTATACTAGAAGACCCTGCCGCAGCAAAATATGTTTGGGGTGTAGGTTTTCACTGGTATGAAACCTGGACAGGCGCCGGTATGAACTTTGCCAATGTAAGCCTTGTTCACCAGGCTTTTCCTGATAAGAACCTGATATTTACCGAAGGCTGTGCCGAAAGATATGATGCAACAAAGCTGAATGATTGGTCACTGGGTGAGAAATACGGAACATCTATGATCAACGACTTTAACGACGGCACCGTAGCCTGGACAGACTGGAACGTTTTATTGGATGAACAGGGCGGACCAAACCATGTGGGTAATTTCTGCTTTGCACCGGTGCACGCCGATACCAAATCAGGTAATTTGATCTATACCAATTCATACTACTATATCGGTCAGTTTTCTAAATTTATCAAACCAGGTGCAAGACGTATTGCCAGTGCCGCAAGCCGCGATAAACTACTGACTACCGCTTACATGAACCCAGACGGAAAACTTGCCGTTGTGGTAATGAACAAAACCGACGAGAAGATCGATTACTTTTTATGGATAAAAGGTAAAGCTGCCAAAGTAAGCAGCAACCCGCATTCAATAGCTACATTGATAGTTCAATAGACTCATTTAACCCCTCTCCTGCAAAGGACTCCTTTGCAGGAGAGGGGCTTTTTATGCCTTCAATTCTTGGTTAACTGATCACCGGTTAACCGATCACTTTACTCCGACCTCAAACTACGCGCAGGATTAGCTAATGCGGCTTTTACTGAACGGATGCTGACCGTTAGAAACGCGATCAGAACAGCAACGAAACCAGCTGCTATAAATACCCACCAATACATGTCAACACGATAGGCAAAACTTTGCAGCCATTTGTTCATGGCAAACCAGGCTATGGGTGCAGCAATTATTGTAGCCAGTAATACCAGGTAGACCAGTTCTTTACTCAAAAGAGTAACGATACTGCTTACGCTTGCTCCGAGAACCTTCCTGATGCCAATCTCTTTTACCCGTTGTTGTGCGGTAAAGGTAACAAGTCCAAACAAACCTAAACAAGCTATGCTGATGGCCAGTATGGTGAAGATGAGCAACAAATTACCTTGCTTTTGTTCAGTTTGATATTGGTTGGCAAAGTTCTGATCGAGGAAATGATAGTCTATCTTGTTTTCAGGATCGAACTTGCTGTAAACTGTGCTTAAGTAATCTAATGCTGCCGGGATATTTTTACCACTTAAACGAACGTAAAGATTGTCTTTATCATTTGCTGACTGCGGTAATACCAACTTCATTGGCGCGATCTTATGCTGCAGCGAATAGGTATTAAAGTCTTTAATAACGCCAACTATGGTCGACCATTGTATCACACCTTTATCAACACCAGTACGCACACGCATACCTACCGGGTTTTTCCAGCCTAATTCATCTACCAGGGTTTGGTTAACAATTATGGCACTTTGAGCAGAGTCTGTGACGCCTTTTTGGAAATTACGGCCCTGTACCATTTTGATCTCCATAGCAGGGATGTAATCTTCGTCAATCACCAGCTGCTCTACAATTTTGGTATCGGGAGCAGTATTTCCGTCTGGCCCGATATTGAAATTGGTTTCGCCTATATCGTTATTACCTATCGGGTTACCCGCTGCACTAACGCTTTTTATTAACGGACTTTGCAATAGCTGTGCCTTTATAGCATCTATTTTGGTCCGGGCATCCCGGCTGTGGATATGAAAAGTAAGCATCTGCGATTTGTTAAAGCCGAGATCCTTATTCATTACATAATGTAATTGCTGGTAAATTATGCAGGAACCGACGATCATCACAATAGTGATCACAAACTGAAAAGTTACCAATGATTTTCTGAACAGGATAGTAGATGATTGGTTCCCCAACTGTCCCTTCATCGCAGGAATGGTTGCAAAGCCCGATAAAAACAAGGCGGGGTAAGTGCCGCTTATCAGTCCGGAAATAATGGCGAAGCCTGCGAATAGAATAATAGATTTTGTAACCCCCAATTGCCATACATCCAATGATTTCCCTGAAAGGTGATTGAAATATGGCAACGCGAACTGAACTAATACGATCCCGATTGTCGTGGCCAGAACGGTAAACAAAACCGACTCTGAGAAAAACATCAGCATCAATTGTTTACGACCGGAGCCGATCACTTTACGGATGCCGATCTCTTTGATCCTCACTACAGAACGGGCAGTTGTCAGGTTCACATAATTGATGACAGCAATACTAAGAATCAGCAATGCAACAATACTGAATACATAAACGTAGGTAATACTGCTATTGCTGCCCAATTCGAATTGCAGATTGGAATGCAGGTGAATAGACGTAAGTGGCTGCAGCTCCATGCGGTAATTGATATTTGCCAGGTCATGCTTCAGATATTTGTTATAGAATGTTGGTGACGCTGCTTCGACCTTTTTATAATCATCGGGATTTTTGAGCAGCACATAAGTAAATACATTGGCGTTACCCCATCGGCCTGTGTAGTTAGTATCAAATGAGCGCAGTGCACTGAAGGTGAAATGTGAATTAGCTGGTACATCATCAATTACCCCTGTAACGGTGAGCGGATCGTTTTTATCGAAATAAATGCTTTTACCGACGGCTGATGATACGTCACCAAAGATCTTCAAGGCCAGCGTTTTGGTCAGTACAATAGAATGTGGTTTTGACAAAGCAGACTGCGGGTCGCCATCGAGAAAGTGATAAGTAAATATGTTAAATACGCCGCCATCTGCAAACGAAACATCAGGTGCCATGATCTGCTTTTCGTTATAAATGATCTTGCCACCGCCCTCCATATCAAAACGGACAGCTTCTTCCACTTCAGGATAATCAGCCTTCAGAGCAGGGGCGTAAGGTGCCGCAGTAATGGCCAGATCGAAACTGCCTGTGCCCCATTTCCCATGCTGGACAACGCGGAAAATACGATCGGCTTTTTTGTTATAACGATCATAACTCAATTCATCGGTAACATATAATGCAATGATCCAGAAAGTGGCGACGCCGATAGCCAGTCCGCAGATATTTACCAGCGAAAAAAGCTTGTGCTTGTTCAGGTTACGCCAGGCTATTTTAAAGTAATTCCGTATCATAAGGCATTTGATGTTTGAGTGTTTAAGATAATCAATTTAATGATGTTTGAAGTTACCCAAAGCCTATGCCACTATGAATAGCGTTGATTGTCAGTTGTATATGAATTTATCTAATTTTTCAACCGTCTGCTTCCGATACAATTGATGTACGGTTATGAATGAGTCTTTAGTCGAAAGTTCTGAGTCCAAAGTCTTCTCTCCCGGCTTCGACTTAAGACTTTTGACTACTGACTTAAGACTACTCTGAGCGTAAACTCTTCACCGGATTCACCACAGCCGCTTTAAAACATTGCAGCGATATCAGAATGGATGCAGTTAAAAGAATGAAAAGGCATACAAACAAGTATGGGATCAGGCTTTGATGGATACGATAGGCATAACTCTCCAGCCATTTAGAGGTGACCAGGTAAGCCAATGGCCATGCGATTATATTGGAGATAGCTATTAGTACGCCATATTCTTTCAGGAAGATGGAAATAATGCTTTTTATATCTGCTCCCAATACTTTACGCACGGCGATCTCTTTGGTTCGTTTAGTCAGCGTAAACGCTACAACCCCGAATATACCTGTGAAAACAATGAGCAGATTGAGTGCAGTAGCAATATCAGCTGCCTTTTTTAACTGCAATTCAGAAGCATACATCGCCTGGAATTTGTCATCCATAAAGCTGTACTCAAAGCCTGCGTCCGGGAATAGATCCTTGCATTTTTGCTGAATGGAATTGATCGTATTGTTCAGATCGGCAGTATTAAGCTTCACCGAAAAGTAACGATAGCTGGTTGTAAACGGCTCATTTAACCCGGCTATAATAAGCGGCTGCACCTTTTGTTGCATCGACCCTAAATGAAAATCTTTAACCACTCCTGCAACGGTTACCAATGACCCGTTTGCAGCGCCAAGGTGGATGGTTTTGCCAATGGCAGATGTCCAGCCTAATGCCTTTACCGCAGCTTCATTTAAAACGACCTTGCCTTGTGTATTGCTGCTGTTATCATATTTCATAAACACACCTTCCCGCATTTGCAGGCTGTAAGTTTTGCTGAAATCTGCATCAACAGCAATAATTCCAAGATTGGTTGAATTGGGATTATTACCGGGATAGGCAGCTATATTTCCGCCACCACCGCCATCCGGGATATCGTAAGACAGTGATGCGCTTTTTACTCCCGGCACATCCGATAATTGAAGTCTTGCTCTTTCCATCCGGGCTATTCCCGCAGTGTCCCATTGACGGGGCAGGGAAGAAATAACCATTACCTGCTCTTTGTTATAGCCGAGATCCTTATTAAAGAAATAAGAAACCTGTCTTGAAACGACGATCGCGCTGATAAATACGATTATGGCCAAAGTAAACTGGACAACTAACAAGGTCTTGCGAAGGGTCGCTCCGCCTTTGCTTGCACCAATCTTTCCTTTAACGGCATTTACTACATTTTGAGAACTCAAAACAAATGCCGGGTAGATACCGGAAATAAAACCCACAGCGATCATTAAGATCGCAATAAAGAGCAATTTGCTTAACCCAAACTGCCAGAAGTGACCAAGCGTAGTATTCAATAGCTGATTGAATACCGGCAATAATATCTCATAAAACGCTAGGGAGATAATGGTGGCTGTGCCTGTAAGGATTAATGCCTCGGTAATATGCTGGATGATCAATTGATATTTCGCCCCGCCAAATACTTTTCGCAGCCCTATTTCTTTCAATCTGCTTGCAGAAGTACCGATACTGATATTGATAAAATTGATAATAGCCAGCAACAGAATAAAGCCCGCAACCAAGGAAAGCGTGGTTAACGTTTTTTGTATGGCACCGTTGTTATCCTTTAAATAATAATTGCGCATACCGGCCAGTTCGATCTTTAAATTGCCTTTTACAAATGCAGGTTGGTATTTTTCCAGCACCGTGGCGAATGCTGTCTCCAATCTGGCAGGTGTTACGCCAGGCTTCAGCTGCAGCATGCTTGCCATGTAAATGTTCGACCAATTATCGCCTTTATCTCCTCCCTGGAAATATTGGTTGGCATCCATGGGCAGGTATACCTGGTAAGGTGTGTTTGTGAAATTGCTGATTGTATTCAGGGGCAAATTCTTCAATACAGCTGTGATGGTGTAGTTATGTTTAGCACCATCGGCAGGTGTTTGTATGCTGATGACCTGGTCGATCACATCTGTTTTGCCAAAGAATTTATTGGCGAAGTCCTCCGTCACCACAGCCGATTGATTATTGCGAAAAGCCTGGTTGGGATTACCGTATGCTAAAGGAAACCCATACATCGAAACTAAAGTAGTATCGCCTACAGAGATTTGGGTACGAAAATGTTTGTCACCCACAGAAATGATATTCACTACCGGATCAAAGCGATAATAATTTTCGACAAGGTTGGGATACTCATCTTTCATGGTTTTAGCTAAAGGGCCAAGTGTGGTGATAGAAATACCCTGGTTATCTTCTTTCCATTTGCTTTTGATCACATATTGATTGTCGATATTCCTGATACCGGAATTAACACCTTCTGCGTTTAATACGTAGATGCCGATCAGCAATGAAAAGGTTATACCTAAAGCCAGGCAAAAGATATTGATGATGGAAAAGCCTTTGTTCTTCCACAAATTACGCCAGGCTATCTTAAAGTAGTTTTGCAGCATAGGTTTTGAATTGGAGCCCTAAATTACAAGTCCCAGGCTTCAAATGCTACGCTGCAAATGTTAAATACGAGAGGTGAAATGTTAAATAATGAGCCTCATCCTAACCACTAGTCACTGATTACTGGTTAACCGATCACTCAGAACGCAGACTCTTCACCGGATTAGCCAAAGCAGCCTTAATTGCCTGGAAGCCTACGGTAACCAGCGCAATTGAAATTGCCCCAATTCCCGCCAGCATAAATACCCATAAACTGATGCTTGCATGGTAAGCAAAACCTTGCAGCCATTTGTCCATTACAAACCACGCAACCGGCGAGGCAATCAATAAAGCTATGATCACTAATTGAATAAAATCCTTGCTTAACATGGTTGCGATATTTGTTGCCGATGCACCCAATATCTTTCTTATGCTGATCTCTTTTGCTTTTTTCTCCGTCATGAATAGCACTAAGCCGAAAAGACCTATACAAGAAATGAAAATTGTAATGCTCATTGATACATTCATCAAAGTAGCGGCATGCTCATCCTGTTCATAAGCTCTTGCGAGGGCATCATCATAAAACTTATAATCGAATACGCCTGCCGGGTACAATGATTTCCACACTTTCTCAATTTGAGCAAGCGCGGGTTTTATACTGCCGGGTTGTTTGTCTTTTGCAGCAAGTTTGATAACCAGCGTTCCTTCCCTTTCTACCCGGTTGATAATACAAGCCGGAATAATCGAAGCATGCAGGGAATTCGAATGAAAATCAGCCACAACACCGACAACAGGGTAGGGTTTATTAAACCAGTAGATGGTTTTGCCTATAGCTTCGGACGGAGTTTTACAGCCCATCAGGCGCGATAATTTCTCATTGATCACAAACTCGTTTACGCTATCCGAATGGGTTAGATTTCTCCCGGCCAGTAATTTAATATTATACAGAGGAATCAGGTCTTCGTTGCCGTCTACCTGTCCAACGCCGATGTCTTTTATATCCGACTGCCTGAATTTAATCCGCATCGCTTTGGCATCTCCCGGTGTTGCCCAGGCAAGCGCGACTTTATTTACGCCGGATAACTGTTTGATCTTTTCAGCAGCAACCCTTGCTTTTGACAGGCTATCACCCCGTGGCGTTTCAACGGTGATAATCGCATCGGTTGAGAATCCAAGACCTTTGTTGCGTATATAACTAAACTGCCGGGCTATGACTATGGTGCCAATTATAAAAACCAGCGAAACTGTAAATTGAAAGACAATCAGTGTTTTTCTCAGCATCCATTTGTCGCTGCCTTTGTAAGTACCAGAGCCTTTAAGACTTATCACAGGCAGGTAAGAAGACAGCACCTTTGCAGGATAAAATCCGGCAAATAAGGAAGTGACGACTGTTAATGAAACCAGGAAAATAATAGTAGTTGGGTTTAACGGGTGGAATGCGATACCATCAGGAATAAAGGAACGAAATGCCTTGAGAACAGGTTGAACCATTACGATTGCTAACAACACAGCCAGAAATGTAAGCACGAATGTCTCGGTTAAAAACTGGAAGATCAGGTTGGAGCGATTACTACCCAAAACTTTCCTCACGCCGACTTCTTTAGCCCGCCGTATGGATTGAGCCGTTGTGAGATTAATAAAATTAATAACTGCGAGTATCAAAATAAATAGGGCAATACCCATTAGCAGATATAAAGTGGGGAGATGCGCAGTCCGTATCGGACTTTCAATTACATTAGCATTAAAATGAATATCGGATAACGGCTCCAGCCAGGGCGAAAGTTTTGTTTTCGGATCCGCATGTTGTTTTATGATAGCAGCCATTTGCTGGTTAATCTGTGCAGGCTGAACACCGTCGGAAAGCTTTACAAAAGCCCAGGTCGACATATCACCCTCGCTCCAGGAGTCCGCATTAAAGCTCTTTTTCAAAAAGCTGCTTTGGAGCGTGCCTGATGAAATAAAATCAGAATAAGACACGTCGGATTTTTGAGACCAATCCTGTACGATACCTGATACTTTAACAGTAAGAGAGTCGTCATATACAATCTCTTTGCCTACCATCGCATCCAGCGGTATATCGCCAAAATATTGATGTGCTTTCCTTTCCGTCAATACTACGGTGAAGGGCGTCTTTAGCGATGCGCTGTTTCCGGCTAACCAGTTGTACTTGAATATGTCAAAGAATTGTGGATCAGTGATAACCGTACCCGAATTATCAGTAAAAGGCATTAGTTTACCATGATCTCCGCGAACTGCGGATTTTACATTATAAAAGTTTACGCCAGCAATAGCTTCTACACCGGGAATAGTTTGGCGCACGGCCGGAGCAAGGCCCATGGGCAATCTCGCGAAGTGTAATACATCGCCAGTGCTCTCCGTAGCATCACCCATCACCCGGTAAATGCGATGCTTATCGGGATGAAAAGTGTCAAAACTCAACTCGTAACTGGTGATGACATAAATGGAGATGCAAGCGCAGACACCCATTGCAAGCCCCAATATATTTATAGTGGTATAAACACCATTCCTGGTAATATTACGCCACGCAATTTTTAAATAGTTAGCTATCATGACTGTTGGTTTATTGGTTCACTGGTCATCGGTCCTTGGTATATGACTGCTACTGCCGCTGCTACTCTGTCTTCAGGCTTTTTACAGGATTTGTCAGTGCTGCTTTTATACTTTGGTAGCTTACCGTTAATAAAGTAATGATCATTGCCCCGGCGCCAGTGATGATGAATATCCACCAGGCTACATCTGCATGGTAATCATAATTTTGCAGCCAGCCGTGCATAAAGTACCAGGCTACCGGCGAAGCGATCAGCAAGGAGATCAGTACCAGCAACACAAAATCCTTTGACAGCAGTTGCCATAAGTTGAACACCGATGCACCCAATACTTTGCGGACACCGATCTCTTTAATGCGCTGTTCAGCCATAAACGATGCCATACCGAACAGGCCCAGGCAGCTAATGAAAATTGCCAGCGACGCAAACGAACTCGCCAGTGTACCGATACGTTCTTCGTTACCGAACTTTTTAGCATAATCCTGATCTACAAATTGGTAATCGAATGGTAACTCAGGTGTATAACTTTTAAATACGTTGCCAATCTTAGCCATGGCATCGCGGGCGCTCATTTTTGGGTTGATCTTGACCAATGCAAAGCTGCTTGGATCTTTGGACAGGAAATAAACCGTTGGATTAGCCTGTGTGTATGGCGATTCTACCACCATATCCCTGGCTACACCAATAATTTTAAAGCTATTGCCATAATACCTGACGCTTGAGTTCAGCGGATTTTTTAATCCCATAAAACGAACGGCAGCTTCATTAAGCACCACCGCAGCTGAATCGGACAGGAACGATCTTGAAAAGTCGCGCCCTCGGGCAAACTGCCAGCCTATGGTTTTTCCGTAATCCCAGGAAACATTGTTTTGTTTAAAATCAACGCTTAGGTTAGGGTCTTTGCCTTCCCATTCTATTGCGCTGGTGCTTCCGGAATAGCCTGTCGGCGGTGCGCCCGATTCGGCCATTTCGGTGATGGCCCCGGTATTGAGCAGGCTTGATTTAATGGCGTCAAAATGCTTATGAATTTGGTCTGAATACATGGTGATAAATACCAGTCCACCGCGATCATATCCTACGGGCCGGTTCTTGGCAAACTGTATTTGCCGATATACTACAATAGTACCGATAATCAGCACAACTGAAACCGTGAACTGCACCACTACCAATATTTTACGTGGCAATGCAGCCAGGCGACCGACACGGAAGGTGCCCTTTAATACTTTGATTGGTTTAAAAGATGATAGGTAAAATGCAGGGTAGCTGCCTGTGATGATTCCTGTAAATAAACAAAAACCAACAGAAGCCAGCCAGAATGCCGGGTTTTGCCATGGAACAGACATTTGCTTATCAGCTATCTGGTTGAAGAACGACATGCTCAATTGCACCAGGAACAACGACAGCACAAAAGCCAATATCACACAAAGGATCGACTCGCTGAAGAACTGATAGATCAATTGCCCGCGCAATGAACCAATTGCTTTGCGGATACCCACCTCGCGTGCACGTTTCTCAGACCGTGCGGTGCTCAGATTCATAAAGTTGATGCAGGCCAGCAGCAGCACAAATAAACCAATGATGCCAAACAACCATACATATTGAATACGACCACCTGTATTGATGCCATTTTTAAACTCATCGTATAGGTGCCATTTGCTCATAGGATGCAGAAACAGAACCGGCTTCTTTTTAGCTACCTGGCCGGATAGATGTCGCATTTTCTCGTCCTTTATCTTAAATGACACTTTCTGGAAATCAGCTGCATCAGCCAACTGTACATAGATGTTTACAAAGTTTGGTCTCCAGGGCTCTTTCATTTGGGTAAGTTGGGCATCAGAGGCAAACCGACCCCATGAACCAACAAAGGCCATATCGCCAAGTGTAGTATTTTTAGGCAGATCTTCATAAACCCCGGCAACTTTCATGCTCGCACCGTTATCGACCTTAAGCATTTTACCCATCGGGTCAGTATCGCCGAAATAGGCTTTTGCAGTTGATGCAGAAAGCAACATAGATGTAGGGTCTTTTAAGGCATTCTTATCGCCTTTGATCATTTTCAGCGAAAACAAGTCAGGGCCACCGGCTTCCATATAGGCGCCGTTCTTAGTCAGTTTTTTATCCCCGAGCGCAATAATATGGCCATTGATACCGGTAGACATAACCACCGATTTAAAGTCGCTGCCGTAATTCTTGCGCAGCTCGGCAGCCAGTGGGTAAGGTTCAGAAAACCAGGTCTGCACCTCGCCATTGTTCGTTACGTTTTGAATTACCTGGGCAATACGGTTATAATTCTTGTGATATCGGTCGAACGATACCTCATCATATATCCACAAACCTATCAGCATTACAACGGCCATACCCACAGCCAGCCCGCCGATATTGATGAAAGAAGAAGCCTTATTCTTAACAAGGTTCCGCCAGGCAATTTTAAAATAGTTCTTTATCATGTTTTTAGTTCATTGGTTCATTAGTCACTGGTCATCAGTATTTCCCGATAATCACCTAGTCTCTGATTAACTAATCTCTAATCACTCGGAGCGCAGGCTCTTTACAGGGTTCGCCATCGCTGCTTTCAGGCTTTGATAGCTTACCGTAAGCACGGTTATCAGTAAAGCTCCTGCGGCGGTTATGCCAAAAATCCACCAGCCCATGCTTGCGCGATAGGTATAGTTCTCCAACCATTTATGCATAAAATAGTATGCTAACGGCGAAGCGATGAACAGGGAAATAACCACCAGTGCTACAAAGTCTTTTGAAAGCAACCGCCAAAGGTTAAATACTGAGGCGCCGAGCACTTTACGCACACCGATCTCTTTAACACGCTGCTCGGCCATGAACGATGCCATACCGAACAAACCCAGGCAGCTGATGAAAATGGCAAGCCCAGCAAATGAACTGGCCAGTTTGCCTACGCGCACTTCGTTATCAAACTTTTTGGCGTAATCATCATCAGCAAAACTATATTCGAATGGAGTAGAAGGGTCGTATTTTTTAAATATGGCACCGATCTTATCGATAGCCTCGTGTGCACTGGTGTTTGAGCTGAGCCTGATATCAACATTGTTGAGACCCTTGCGCAGGTAATAAAAAGTTTGTTCTACGGGTTGGTAAGCTGATTCAGCTACAATATCTTTTACAACCCCGATGATCTTATAATTGCCATTGCCCTGCCAGGTGATAGTTTGGCCAATTGGATTTTTGAATCCGAGGTATTTCACACAGGCCTCGTTGATAATAAAGCCAGATGAATCGCTTTTGAGTGCAGGATCCAAATCACGTCCTTGTGTTATTTCCCATTTGGCCGTTTTGCCAAATTCAGCGGAAATGCCCAGGCTCTTGAAGTTTTCCTGCAAGGAGGGGTCTTTACCCTGCCATGTAAAGCCACCGTTAGACGAGTTACCATCGGTTATACGTGTCTGTGATTGCGAAACTGAAGCAACTACGCCGCTGGTCAGCAGATCGTTTTTTATCGCATCGTATTTTTTTGCAATATAATCCGTTTGCAGTGGTACGATCATCAGTCCGCTTACATTAAAACCAATAGGACGATCTTTTGCATATTGAACCTGGTTGAAAACAACGATAGTACCGATGATTAGCACTATAGAAACAGTAAACTGCACCACCACCAGTACTTTGCGTGGTATCGAAGCCAGGCGCCCTGCCCGGAAGGTACCTTTCAGTACTTTTACCGGTTTGAAGGATGATAAGTACAATGCGGGGTAACTACCAGCAATCAAACCTGTAAACAAGGTAAAGCCAATGCCGGCCAACCAAAATAGAGGACTGTTCCAGGGCATGGTCAATCTTTTGCCCGCTACTTCATTGAAGAATGGAAGGGCTAATTGTACAAATACCAGGGCGAAGAGAAGTGAGAAAACGGCTATTACAAGAGATTCGCAATAGAATTGGGCGATCAACTGGTTTCTTCTCGAGCCAACTGATTTACGTATACCCACTTCTTTAGCACGTTTCTCTGAACGGGCCGTACTCAAGTTCATAAAATTGATGCAGGCCAGCAACAACACAAACACACCGATCACCCCAAACAACCACACATACTGGATACCTCCGCCAATGTTTACACCATTTTTAAAATCACTGCGCAAATGCCAGTTGTTCATAGGGTGCAGGAATATAACGGGCCTGAACCGCGCGTCACTGTTTTTGGTGCGTTGAAGATCCTTCATTTTGATGTCTTTGATCTTGTCCGAAACCTTGTTCATGTCGGCGTTGTCGGCAATCTGAACAAAAGTCTGGAACCAGCTTGCACCCCATGGATTATTAAAGCGGGTATCATAATGCTGATCTTTTACCAGCAGTTGCCACGGAGAAATAAAGGCCAGGTCGCCGAAGGACGAGTTCTCAGGAAGATCTTCGTAAACTCCGGTTACCTTAACCGTCAGCACATCATCATGATCGATTTTGATAACTTTATCCATCGGATCGGCATCGCCAAAAATGGCTTTTACTGCCGTTTGAGAGAGCAGTATTGAGTTCGGACCAGTCAATCCATTACGGCTACCCCTGATCATTTTTAGCGACAGCATATCGGTAATGCCCGGCTCCATAAAATTGCCGCTTACTTTCAGGTTTTTGTCATTAATGGAAATGATGTGACTATTTGTCCATGAAGACATGATCACATGCTTAAAATCGCTGCCATATTGCGCACGAAGAATAGGGCCCATTGGATAGGCCTGGCTGCTCCATGTATCGGTCTCGTTGTTTATCCACTGGTTTTGCATCACTTGTGCAATTCGGTCGTGATTTGGTATGTTCTTGTCAAATGACAATTCACTATACATCCACAAGCCTATCAGCATAGCCACAGCCATACCTACAGCAAGCCCGCCGATATTGATCACCGACGATGCTTTGCTTTTTAGGAGATTTCTCCACGCGATCTTTAAATGGTTCTTTATCATGGTTTTAGTTTATTGGTCATTAGTCATTAGTATGTAATTGCCACTGCTACTCCGACCTTAGGCTACGCACCGGGTTAGCCAACGCTGCTCTGATGGTTTGTATACTGATGGTTAATACCGCAATCACCATCGCTATCGCTCCTGCAGCAAGAAATACCCACCAACCAATCGATACATGATAGGCGAAATCATTTAACCAGTTGTGCATAAAATACCAGGCTAATGGTGTTGCTACTAGGATAGACAGTATTACAAGCTTTATAAAATCCGCGGAGAGCAAGCCAACTATTCCGGAAATGCTTGCACCCAATACCTTACGGATACCTATTTCCTTGATCTTACGCTCAACAATAAAAATGGACAAACCAAAAAGACCCAGGCATGCGATCAGCAGTGAAAGGCCTGAAAAAACATAGAATATGTTCTCCATTTTTTGTTCACTGCTATACTGCCTGGCAATTCTTTGGTCGACAAAAGAGTACTGGAGCGGTACCTCGGGTACAACATTCTTCCAAACCGTATTAAGATGCCCAATAGCTTCATTTATATGAGAAGCATTCATTTTTAATGATATGCTGTTCCAATTGTCTGCATAGCCGATAAGTAGTGCGTCTACCGGTTTATGCAGGCTTTCAAAATTGAAATTCTTCAGCACGCCGACAACATATTTGCGACGGTCGCCTTTGCCAAATGGTTTCCCGATCGCATCTTCGGGCTTTTTCCAGCCAAAGGTGTTCACCGCCGATTCATTTATCATAACTGCTTTTGATGAATCTGTCGGAATATCCCTGGAAAAAAAACGGCCTGCTGCCAGCTTAAGTCCATAGGTGCTGAAGTAGTCGGCGTCAACATTTAAGCGATAAATGCTGGTCGAGATTTCCTGACCCTGAAGGTTCTCGGTAGTGGTCCACCCATTTCCAAGGCCACCAACCACATTTGCCTGATGACGGGACACGTTTATAATATGAACGTCCTTCATCAATTCGTTCCGGATGGTATTATAGCGCTTGTCCACATTTTGCTCGCCGTTAAAATTTACCTCTATCACAGCGTTGGAATTGAAGCCCAGTGAGCTGTTTTTAATGAAATTCATTTGCCGGGTAATGACCAGTATGGATGCCACGAGCGCAATAGTAATTGTGAACTGGAATATCACCAGCCCTTTTCTTATGAGGTTTCCTGTCTTACTTTGTGAGAAGGTGCCTTTTAGGGCCTGAACGGGTTTAAATGATGATAATATAACTGATGGGTAAATGCCAGCAATAACCGAAACCGATAGAATGAAAACAACAATGACCAGGATATTGGCAAGGCTGACATTGAAGTTATATTGCTGCCCAATAAATGCTGAAAACGATGGCAATATAGTTTGGAGCACAACAATGCCTAGAACAACAGCCATTGTGCATATAAGAAAGGTCTCGATAAAAAATTGCACAACCAATTGAGACCGCGTGGCACCCACTACCTTTTTTACCGAAGTTTCTTTGGCGCGTTTAATAGCGCCCGCCGTTGTGAAATTGATATAGTTGATACATGCAAGCAACAATACGACAAGCCCTGCGATAGAAAAGATATTGACAATAGCAACACTACCATTGTTGGCCGCATCGTAGCGCAGGTGTGATTTTAAATGGATATCATGAATAGGCTGGAGAAAGTACTGATATGTCATTTTATTTGCCTTCCAGTCTTTTTCTGAAAATCTGGCTACCACATTGTTGACCTGCTTTTCCACCGTCTTCCAGTTTGTAGGGTCGGAAAGCTTGACATATACATACGGCCATCCGCCCACCCACTCGTTGTCCGGGTCAGATTTCCAGTTTTTTATGGCCCATTGCCTGAATCGGTCATAAGGAACCAAAATATTATATTGAAGATGTGTATTAGCCGGAGGGTTTTCTGCCACACCGCCTACAGTCATGGGCTGATCGTCTACCAGGATGGTGCGTCCGGCAATATGATTCACTGTGCCAAAGTATTTAATGGCCATATCTCTTGAAAGCACCACCTTATCAGGCGAATTGAGTGCCGTTGCCGGATTGCCCTCAACCAGGTGAAACTTGAAGAAGTTGAAAAAATTGGAGTCGACTGCGTAAGCCTGTGATTCAAAATACTGGTTATTACCTGCTTTGAATTTGTAGCCCACATTAAACACCCGGCATGTCGACCTGATAGCAGGAAGCTGTTTTGGCAGTTGTGCACCGAGCGCTATCCCTGAAGGGGCCTGCGAGAATGTCTCGCTCTCACTTTTGAAAGTATTGACGATACGGAAAATGTCATTATTGCTGCCATGAAAATTATCAAAGCTTACTTCTCTTTTAAGCCACAAGCCAATGCACAGGCAAACTGCCACACCAATAGAAAGACCTATGATGTTGATGAATGTGTAAGTCTTATTCTTAACGAGATTTCTCCACGCGATCTTTAAATAGTTCTTTATCATGGTTTTGGTTTATTAGTCATTAGTTTATTGTCTCACTGCAACTGCTACTATCATCTCAGACTTTCTTCGAGAGCCATAGCTCATTCTGAGCGAAGGCTCTTCACCGGGTTTGCCATAGCCGCTTTTATGCTCTGATAACTTACTGTCAGCAACGTGATAGCCAGTGCACCAAAACAGGTTATACCGAATACCCACCAGGATATATCTGTTCGGTAGTGGTAATTCATCAGCCATTTATGCATAAAATAGTATGCAAGCGGCGACGCAATTAACTGCGACAGGATAACCAGTTGCACAAAGTCTTTTGACAAAAGAGCCCAAAGATTTACAACTGTTGCACCCAATACCTTACGGACGCCGATTTCTTTAAAGCGCTGCTCGGCAACGAATGACGCTAAGCCAAATAGGCCGAGGCAGGAAATGAAAATGGCTAGTGATGCAAATACACTGGCAAGACTTCCGATACGTTCCTCGGCGGCGAATTTGGTTGCGTATTCGTCATCTGCGAATTTGTATTCGAACGGTGCTGATGGGATGATCTTTTTAAATACAGCCTCGATTTTAGGCAAGGCCTCACTGGCGCTTAATTTGGGATTAATCTTAACGTTGATCTGGCTGGTTCCCACGTGCCCTTTGATCATGAAGATGGTAGGGGTGGTTTCATCATAGGGTGATTCCATGATCATATCCTTCACCACGCCCAGTATTTTATAATATTTCATCGGCTGATCCTGGAACTTCCAGCTTACATCTTCGCCTACCGGGTTCTTTAATCCCATATATTTCGCAGCAGCCTCGTTGATGACCATGCCATTTGAATCGGTTGTGAAGGATCTTGAAAAATCGCGGCCCTGTACGAATTGCCATCCAACGGTTTTGCCGTATTCAAAAGTTACCGGAAGTGTGCCGAACTGATCGTTCAGGTTAGGGTTCTTGCCCCTCCATTGAAAGCCGCCATTGCCAGATGCGATCTCGGTTACTTTGCCAAAGGATTCAGACATTTCGGATACTACACCTGTATTCTTGAGCGCGGTTCTAAGTATGTCGTATTTTCCGTCAAAATCGCTATTCTTTTTGTCGATCATGATGAGCCCTTCGCGGGTATATCCCACCGGGCGATTCTTGGCGATCTGTATCTGCTTATAAACAACGATAGTGCAGATGATCAAGGCCACCGAAACTGTGAATTGCGTCACCACCAAAACCTTACGCGGAATAGATGCTAACCGCCCGGCTTTAAATGTGCCCTTTAATACTTTTACCGGTTTGAAAGATGACAGGTAAAGCGCAGGGTAACTTCCAGCTATGATACTCGTAACGAAAATAAACCCGGTGCTTACCAGCCAAAAATAGATGCTCTGATAAGGCATGTTCACCTGTTTCCCAGCCAACTCGTTAAACCCGGGCATTGCCCCGGTAACAATTACTAAGGACAGGCAGAATGATAATACCACAATGAGGAATGATTCACTCAAAAACTGCCCGATCAATTGTGTGCGCAATGATCCAACGGCTTTTCTGATGCCTATTTCCTTGGCACGTTTTTCAGATCGAGCTGTACTCAGGTTCATGAAGTTGATGCAGGCCAATAGCAGCACAAAACTTCCGATTATGCTGATGAGCCAAACCATTTGCCGCGGCCCGTTATCAGGCTGACCGCGTTTATAATTATGAAGGTGCCAGTCGCGCATTGGCATCACAAATACCTGTGGGTTTTGCTTGGCTTGTTCTTTAAGGTTACCCAGATTTTTTAACTCGGCGTCCTTAATGTTATGTGAAGCTTGTTCGAAGCTGGTATTAGGGTTGATCTCGGCATAAATCTTTAAAAAATGATTTTGCCAGTCGGTCATGGTTCTTTGTTTGATCCATGGATTATCCACAAACCAAATGTCGATGGGCGATAAGAATTTAAGGTCTTTAAATTGCGTATTCAGAGGAAGATCCTGGTAAACACCGGTAACTTTCACGTCATACTTATTATTGATCTTCATTACCTGGTTCACAGGGTTCGCATCACCGAAAAATGCTTTAGCTGTAGATTCAGAAAGCATAATAGAATAAGGATCTTTCAACCCTGTCCATGAACCGTGGATCATTTTCAACGTGAGCATCTCAGGTGCATCAGCATCCATATATAAACCAGTTCTTGAAAGCTTTTTATCACCTGCCGATAATATATTATCAATGTCCCAGGAGGACATTACGATATGCCTGAAGTTTTCTTTGTAATTGGTTTTCAACTCGGTATACAAAGGAAATTGCACAGAAGAATTTACCCCCTGTTCCTTGGTCCTTTCATCTATCAGGTGAGTTCTTATCTGCCCAAGGGTGCTATAGTTTTTATGATAAGTATTGAACGACAACTCATCCCATACCCACAAGCCAATAAGCATAGCAACGGCCATACCCACAGCCAGTCCGCCGATATTGATCAGGGAAGTAACCCGGTTCTTAACAAGGTTACGCCAAGCAACTTTCAGATAGTTTTTTATCATGGTATTAAAACTCTAAATCCTAATTTCTAAACTCTAAAAATCAACTACAGATCCCTGGTTAATTGATTGTCGGTTAACTGGTTACTCCGAGCGCAAGCTTTTAACAGGGTTCGCTATCGCAGCTTTGATAGCCTGGTAGCTTATTGTACTCAAAGCGATCAAGAGTGCCAACGCTCCGGCAACACCGAATACCCACCAGTTGATCTCGATACGGTATGCGTAATCCTGCAGCCAGCTATGCATAATAAACCAGGCGATTGGAGTAGCAATTACAAATGAAACTATCACTAACGCCAGGAAGTCTTTCGACAGGATAAAAACTACATTCTTTACCGAGGCACCCAATACCTTGCGAATACCCACTTCTTTTGTGCGCTGTAAGATGTTATAGGCTGATAGCCCGATCAAACCGAAACAGGCAATTAATATGGCCAGTGATGCAAATAGGGTGAACATCTGGCCAAATCGCTGATCGCTTTGATATTGGGCATTGAATTCATCATCCAAGAAGAAATAATTGAAAGGATCATTAGGGAAATATTTGCTCCATAATGCTTTTACAGCGGCAACAGTACCTTGCAGCTCGTTGGTCTGCAATTTTATTGAATAAGCATTGCGGGCATTTGGCCGAAGCGAGATCAATTGCGGGTCGATAGGTTTTTGAAGACCCATGTGATGGAAGCTTTGTATCACGCCGATGACGGTAAGCGTATCGCCATTGGATATTTTTTTACCGATGGCATCCTGGGGATCTTTGAACCCCATTTGAGCAAGTGCCCTGTCATTTAATATTGCCCCTTTTTTATCGGTTGGGAAATCTTTTGAGAAATTTCTTCCGGCCAGAAATTTCATGCCGAACTGCGGTATGAAATCATAATCTACACCGAGACGATATACTGTCGAGCCGCCAAGTTCTTTATGGTCGAGGCTTTGAAAACCATTTGTCCAATAGATTTCCTGGCCCATCACATTGGATGACGAAGTCATACTTTTTATTCCGGGAATTTTCAGCAATTCCGACTTGAATGGCTGCAAAGCATCCATGTATATCGAATCGGGGATTGACCGAACACCACTTATCACCAAAGTCTGGTTAATATCTACGCCAAGCTTCTGCTTTCGCATAAAGTTCACCTGCTGGTAAACGATTATGGTGCCGGCGATGAGCACAACGGATATCCCGAATTGTACAACGATCAGGGATTTTCTTAAGATCAATCCCCCAGAAGTGTTTTTAAAGGCCCCTTTAAGAACAGCCACAGGTTTATAATCCGATAGAACAAAAGCGGGATATAAGCCTGAAAGCAGTGTGCCTGAACAGAAAATACCAAAGAATATCAGCCAATATTTGCCGGACATCGAAAATCCCGTCGAAACATCCTTGCCCATCAGGTTATTGAACCACGGTGTTAAAACGGCTACAGCAACACCTGCAAGCAGTATAGCTGTAAGGTTTAACAAAACATTTTCGAGCATAAACTGCCTGATCAGGTTACCCTTGGCCGCACCTAAAACTTTACGGACGCCTACCTCTTTGGCACGCTCCACTGAACGGGCGGTTGACAAATTGATATAGTTGATCCACGCAATACCCAATATGATAAGGCCGATCAGGAACATGAAACTTACTGCGCTGCCGCTGCCATTCACTTCGGCTTCCTGGTTGTAATTGGAGTACAAGTGTATGTCGCTAAACGGGATAATGTATAGCTTGTTGCCAGAAAACTGCGTACCCTTAGCGCCCTTGCGCTTGTTGACATATTTAGCCGCAAATGCTGGCATTTTGGCCTGAAAGGCTTGTAGGTCTGTGCCTGGCTTCAGTTGCAGATAAACATAGAAATCATACCAGCCAATGGCGGTATTGGCAGAATCTTCTTTATCGCCTTGTTCTTTCAAAGCTTTGCGGAGTGTTTCGTACGAAACCAGGTAGTCGATAATAAGATGTGAGTTTTTGGGATAATCTTTGAAAACTCCGGTTATCAGGTATGTATCCGGCTTGGCCCTGCCATCACCATGCGATTGCAAGGTTTTACCCACAACGTCAGTTGAGCCAAAGTATTTGCGGGCCATACTTTGTGAAAGGATGATCTTGTTGGGGGCGTCTAATGCGGTTGCACTGTTCCCTGCAGCAATATTTACACCCAACATGCTAATGGACGATGGATCAGCAAAGTAGCCCTTCTTCTCAGAGAATTTGATGTTTTTAGCATCGTTGCTCAGCAAAAGCTCGTCATCTATTAACCGGCAATAATTCTGAACCTCAGGATAATCCTTTTTCATCAGCGGACCGAAAGCAGGGTAGGACGTAGCCGATTGCCACAGAAGTTTGCCTTGTCTATATTCGTCAAGCCGGATGCGGACTATCTGAGATGAATTCTTTTGAAAAGTATCGTAGCTTCTTTCATACGATACATATTGAAAAATCAGCATACAGCAAGTGATACCGATGGTTAGCCCGAGGATATTCAATGTAGTATATCCCTTCCTTTTCATAAGATTACGCAGGCTGATGACGAAAAAGTTCTTTATCATGGTTTTAGTTTATTAGTCATTAGTTCATTGGTGTCTAACTGCTACTGTTTCTGCCACTCCTACTCAGACCGCAAGCTCTCTTCGAGAGCCATAGCTCATTCTGAGCGAAGGCTCTTCACCGGGTTCGCTGTCGCAGCTTTAAGACTTTGATAGCTCACGGTTAGCAACGTAATAACAACAGCTCCAACGGCTGTCAGTACGAATATCCACCACGAAATTTCTGTATGATATTTATAGTTGAGTATCCATTTATGCATAAAATAATAGGATATCGGGGTGGCCAGGATCAATGAAATTGTTACCAGCGTCACAAACT